>Ga0316216_1000050_pt1 | contig 17056 bp, 9 predicted proteins | sample NRE6metagenome_FD_207800 | JGI IMG/M metagenome (GOLD analysis project Ga0316216, IMG submission 207800) | Spruce roots microbial communities from Maridalen valley, Oslo, Norway - NRE6 | ecosystem: Host-associated > Plants > Roots > Unclassified | place: Norway: Oslo | collected 2017-09-15
ATTCGCTTTCGTTTGAACCACCACTCCTTGCACGACCCAACCAAGGATAAGTGCTTCCTGAATCAACGAACTTCACCACTCCGTGCCTGATTGCATGGAGGGAGGACCTTGTTCAGCAGTCAGACAGTTAGTTCGACAGCTACCACCAGATCGTGCGTGGGAACAGCCCTGCCCTCTTTGATTCATTACAGCCAGAACTTATGAGATTGAAGGGAGGGGAGGTCGGCACTTAGACCAGTCGTATTCACCAACCTTTCTAGACCGGCTCCATTACCTTAACTTTGAGAGTGAACGGGCTTCCAAACTCACCACTTGCTTCATTAAGACTTAGTTGCTAAGCACTTAGACCTTGACTATTTACTTTCCTCAGCTGCCTACCTTGCCTTTACTTTACTGTTACCAACTACCCTTTTCTCTTTACCAACCATACTACCTAGACATACTTTGTTAGCCCTAAACAGCAGCGCAGCGTTCACCGGCTTCCCATAGAGCTTTTCCACCGCCTTCCAGACAGCATTCACTGGACTCACACTTGCTTTAGCTATCTTAGTGGAGGGGGTAGGCCCTGCCCTACCTATATTCTCTTCGTAAAGGTGAAGTCTAAAAAAGAGCAATCTAAATATGAATAAGTAATATCCGGCATAATTCAAAGTGGATTCCTAAATAAGAGAAAAAAGAAGGGTAGGGTTATCCGGTGAAGCCCGGCCCGATAAAGAGAAGATAGTGCTACCTACTAAGCATTCCTGGCTGAAGCACTAGGTTGGGGCATCCAAGGGTGGGTAGGATGTTTGGTAACGGTAAAGGTAAAGGGAATAAGGGTAAAGGTTTCATAGATGCTTCCCCTACGAAGGTCTTCCTGACTGAATAGGTGAGAAGTAAGTGGGATAAGTTGTATAGGTGGGTCTCCTAACAACAAATAGATGCATCCACCACATTTCTATCTCAATAATGAAAAGCGAAATTACATATATAAGACAGCCACTTATTTCCTCGGCTGCTAAAGCGTAATTACATATATAAGAATAATACGCATTTAAGGAGAAATCCAAGGAGAATCTGAAATTCTTAGAGAGAGAAAGCTTTGGAGGGAATGTAAGCATTGCTTGTCGGGAAGCCCGAGGAGCAAACCTCTTACTTGATTTCTTTCAATGCCCATCTATATAGGAGCATATAGTTCGGCTCACTGCACTCACTTCCTTACTTTCTAGTTACTGCTCGAATGTGATTCACCAAACCAATAAGAATCACTCCACTCATCACTCCACTCAGAGGTCGGGAAATAGAAACAAAAAGAGTCCTTTTGTCTGGTTGAAAACGAACGAAAAAAGAGCCCTAAAACAAATTGAAAACGAACACCGAAAAGCAAAGCATGGTATATTCACATAAGAAATACGAATTCCCTTATCTACCTTCCTTCTTTGTGGCGGTGTTCCTCAGGTTGAATCCTGGAGCATCAAAACAAAATAGGAGGAATTTCCATGCGAGTTAGGACTCCTATTCGCAAGGTCAATCCCCGTGGCGTAACGGCGAAAGAGTGGCGAGTCACGTCCGAAATTAGGAGACGAATTCTGCATTCGTGGCGGTAAACCCCAACCGTCTTTGTTCTTGCCCTGACCTCCTTCTTCTAGGCGGTTGGAGGAGTTTCATCTTCTGTCTCCAGACCAGAGGTGAAATGGGTGTAAGCCCCAGTAAAGGAAGGCATGGAGGGGACGGCCAGTCGAGACCATGAGCCCCTCCTCTTCCCAGCCTAGGAGCGACCGGGATACAGGCAACCCCGTTTGCCTGCATCTCAATTGTGGAGCGCTGAACCCCCAACTGTCAATAAATAGGCATCCGAATAGGCATCAGGGGGAACAGCCTTTGGAGACTTGGCCGAACCTCGCTTACAAAAGAAATGAATGCGGTATAAACAACAGATAACCGAGATAGGCCTTGGTCTGACACTCTCCAAAGCACAAGGGAGCTCTTCCAACCCACCCGATCTTCTTCTTCCTCTTCAGGGGTTCCTCCCGTCGTTCTTGGTGGACTATCCTCCTATCATAGCTTGGTTGATCGTCTCTTCTTCCTCTTATCGCTTGGCTTCGGGCTCAGCATTACGGGTTCCTATTGTCGGTCGTCTTCGCAGGGCGGTTAGAAATAGGGGGAGCGCGCAGAGCTGATAGATAGGGAGTCTTCCACAGTTAGGCCTTATCGATATTCTTACTGATCTCCGGATGCAATACCTCCTAGAGCTTGATGCACTGACTACCAATCCAATGAGGTAGGCAGGGGATTCTCCATCCTATTCCAATTAGCCAGATGAACCAGGACTACGAATTAGTAAGATACTAGAAGTTAGGAAGGGCTGATTCCCGATTTCCGGTAGTCGAAAACTAGAAGTTAGGAAGGGCTGATTCCCGATTTCCGGTATTATCATTCTTTTCGGGTTGATGAGGAGTCAGGGTCTGATGATGATGACGAGGATTCTGGGGTTGTTCCTGTTCCTTCTGATTCTTATTCTTATTCCGGTTACCTAACCCTCCAGCTCTGGGAGAATAGCTGTCCTGTCTTTCGGATCAATCTCCTTAAGGAAGGAATGGTTATGAGGATTGGATACCTGGGTATGGATGGGGATGATCCCTGGATGAAGGAGGAGGGAAGGAGGAATATAGGTAGCTTGGTTCTCTGGCTGGGGATAGGTAGATGATTGGAGGATCCCTGGATCTGGATGGATATCTCGGTAGATTGGTTGGATGGAGATTGATTGTATGGGTAGGTAGATACCCTTCCTTAATGTGGGTGGGTTGGTCTGTCTCTTTTCATTTATCAGGGCCTTATCTTTACGTATATAAATCCATTCGCTTCTTTTGCTATGATTATGATTGACTGGTTGCCTGCTTGCCTGGGGCTGATAACTAGTATGGCTGGGTGGGGAGTTATGCATGCCCTTATGAGGGAGGGGATGTGTGAAACTAACTCTTAGTATGAAGCTGCTTAAGGTCGGTTGATTGACGCGGTTGGAGTGTGTAGTGTAGTTCTGTCTGATGCTTTACAAGACCAGGCCTTATCTTTCTTTACAAGGCCCTTATCTTTAATAGATCCTTCTCCTTCTCTTTACAAGGTCCTTATCTCTAATATTAAAGCTCTAGATTCTCTCTTATATGATAGTCTATTTCGAAAACTATTAAGTATTCATTCCTCCACTTCACTAGAGCGTAAGAATAAATTTCCTTTACTCCAGCCAGCCGCGGGAATAGTTCAGGGCTGAGTAGCTCAAACCAAAAGGCTAACTTCCCTTCTCTCAATGACTTTCGGCACTTCTATAAAGGTAAGTTTTATATAAAGCGAAGTACCCTTATTTTTTTAAGATATTCTATCTCACGCCAGCCAATTAAGGGCCATTCAAAGACTTTCCTGGGGCTTGTTTCTATGGAGTTATGTCTTTTGGGGTATCGGGTTATGGGTGCACTTATCCCCCTGGCTAGTTACCGAAATCATACGAGTCAATACGTTGAAGCAACACTTCGTGTAGTCTTTGGGGAAGTTTCGTCACAGGAAAGAGAAGTTCCGTAACGGCTTTGCCAAGGAAATAAGACTCTTCATAATGAAATGTAAGGTTATCCCCGATTCATTATCGTTAGCCATTCTTGGGCTTGAGGCTTTTAAGGAGCCATCTCCCATCTCTTGGGCTTGAGGCTTTCTTTCCTCTCACTGAAGCCATTTCTTGGGCTTGAGGCTTTTCAGGGTCATTCTTTCTTGGGCTTGAGGTTTTCTTTCCTCTCACTGAAGCCATTTCTTCCTGTTGGGCATACACATTTAATACGCATCACTGGTAGGCACAGCTAGCAGAGAGCAGGCCTTCGTGGGAAAACGAAGTTTGAAGGAAACTATGACTTAAGCATTATTCCCTCCCTTTTAGACTCTCTTTCCCCTTACCCTTAAAGACCCCGAAGAAGTGACCAGAAGGTCCCTAACTGGTAACTAGCTGGTAACTAGAGAGAATAACTATCTTGAGATCCATAGTTAAGTAACGCCGCCATCGTCTAAATAGGTAGGATCGATCTGTCTGTGTTGGTTCAGGCAGGAAAGAAACGAAAGAGCCCACCCAACTTGTTTCTTTGCTCAATTCCGAGTTGGTAGCGGGTTTCCCATCGTTCCCCTTGCACCCGCCCCCCCGGCTTACTTAGGCCCTCGATCAAACAAGCTAGCTGTTTCCGATTCCGCTGATTCTTCGCGAACATGTTCTATCTTTTATCTTCTCTCGTGTTGCAGGTCCTCTCCGGCTAGGCTAGAAATATCCCTAGTGTGTGTGGCAGCCCCCAGACCCCGTACCGGCCTTGGTGGGAATAAAACACCCATCATTAAGTTAGTGAATCCCCCATCCATACATAATAGGCAGGACCTTCACCCCTAGATATGGCATAATAGGCAGGGCCTTCACCCCTAGATAGATATGGATGGCGGCTCCTCTGTTTCTGCCGTGTCAACAAACATCATCATGACCTACCTACCCCGAACTTGTGATGCCGAAGGAAGCGCATGCCCGGCCTGCCTGACTGGGTTTCGCATACTTATTCCTTCGACTATACTGCTTCAGGTCGGCTCTTTCCGTGGATTGCTGGAAGAAACCAAAAGCGATAAACCATGCATGAGACTACGATAGATAGGTGCCGCTAAACGATGCTGATTCATAGTCGGCTTGGCAGTCGAGCTGATTAAGGTGTCTATCCGCTTATCAAGTGGCCTCTGTGGAAGGAAGAAAGGCCCATTGCTGAGGGAGAGAGAGAGCCAGCGACAGACGGGATTCTATGAAGGAAGGAAGAGCGGGGACTTTCAGCAACTTACCGCCTACCTATAACCTAACCGGGCGACTACACCGACCATAACACACGGACATGCTGGCTGGCTTACTATCAGATCGGGGAAGGAAATATCGTACCCCACTCCAAGACCTTCCCCACTCCAAGACCTTGATGGACAAGCTCGGTAAGGTAAGGGTTGGTCCCATCCCGCCTAGTCCCATCCCATTGGTCCCAGCCTAGTTCGTACCATCAGATCGGGGAAGGAAATATCGTACAGTTCAGGAAAGTCCCAAGGGTGAGTGGGCTCTTCTTTTTAGATTCATTGTCCTTGCCTTCCGACTGGCCTGGCCTAGTCTTGCCTGCAGAGTCTTGCCTGCCGAGTCTGGCCTTAATGGACTGATCGTACCCTCCATTTTGGATGGGCTTATTAAATCTAGGAAGAAAATATCCATTCTGGTGAGGCCCTCCTTTGCCTCGCCCGATAGTCTTGCCTATAAGGAAGGATATTGATTGATAGCAGTCTTGTGAGCTCGTTCACACCCGCTGCCTGACCTGATAGAAAGCTCATCCTCTTTCTTGTTCTAGAGATAGGATTATTGTGGGAAAGATAGAGGATTTATTATGAAAGAGATATGTTTCAGGAAGTACTTATTATCGCCCGGAGATGAGCACGGAGTTATAGATTCAATTCTTTAATAAACTCCGAAGTTTATCCGATACGAGTTGATTTCTTCTTTTCTCAATTCTTCGATTGTGTAATTACGTATATAATAGAACGTAATTAAATATCTCAAGAATGACCAGCACGAAACCCTTAGGTTATAGGAGCGATAGAAACTGCCTCTCTCTATTGCCTGCCCTGGACCTATCCCATTGCGGCCCATTCATTCCATCTCTTTTGCCTGCCATCTCACTAGCTATCTACCGGAATCATTGGAAGAATCGGATGTGATCAACCTATATTTTGCACTAGGTTTTACATACGGATATAGCGCTTAGTTATTATTATTTATTCTTAAGAAGAATGTAATAAAGTACTAATTAGCTGAGAAACCTAGAGAAAGAGCGGAGCTGGGCATCGTTTCCTCCCCGCTACTACCCTGTTAATTGGCGGGTGAGAGAAATATGGGAGTGGAAGCGGGAGAGTACTGGAACTAGAAGAGGTGGGGATAGGCCAGCCAGCAGCTATTTCCCCGGTTTGTTTGATGAACTACGAAGTGCCGGGGAAATAAATACGGCTTTTGGACGGGTGGGATTAATGAATGGAAGAGAATGAGCGGGAGGAGTCTGGGTACACATTACTCACTAGGCAGGGGCGAGCGAACCAAATATGAATCTAAATTGCGGGGGCCTTCATAAAAGAAATAAGGGTAGGGAATGAGGATCAACATGGATAAGGTGTGATGCTTCCCGCTGACCGAACCATTTAAGATATAGAAGTGAAGTGCCCTAGCGCATATCTTTATTGTTTGTTGTCCCATCTATCTATGTTCCGCTTGCTCGCGGAGCAGCAGGCATACCGATTTCTGAAAGTTCCAGAATTGGTGAAAAGAAAAGGGTTGGCCATTCCGATTGATGGTCACACCCTATCCCGAGCATATTAATATCCCCCCCCGCTCGACAGCCCATTCTCCTTGGCCATGGCCAGGAACTACCTTATTGCCACGACGAAAAGGTGGTTCCTACCATACTTATGCATAAAGGTTGCTCACTGCCTTTATATCACTTTCACTTACTAGAATTCCCTATGGTGGATATTCTATTCGGGATCAAGCCAAAGAACAGGGAACTAATCAGGATGGGCCAGCAAACAGGAATGACTAGCGCAGCAGGTGGTTTCCGTACAAATCCTTCCTCACCTTCATTCTTCAGGGAGGCCCAGCTTAGCTTAGTAAGTCGATCCAGCCTGGGGTGTGAAAGGGATAGAGAGGGCGTTCGCCGTCTATTATATTCCCCCCACGGGACCACTCGAGGAACACACAAACGACGGGTTGGGATAGCAGCATTGCGATCGAATCGCTTTATTCCAGCTGATTCGATGCGGGGAAGGACGTAGTTCACCAGGAGAAACGAATAGATCTAAGAGGTGGGAGGATGGTCACTATCAGGTCTAGGCCAAACCACACCTGCCGGTCAACTTACAAGAGAGCCAAACAGCACTGCTGGCCAAGTCTGGCGCTTCAATTCCACCCCCCGTCCAGAACTAGATTGATCTATCGCACTATTGCTCATCAGGTGGATTTATCCACCACTCGAACCTTAGTAACCAGCATTGGGGAGAGACGGCTTTCCCATAGATAGTTTGTTCCAGTTCGCTAATGAGAGGAGGAATAGTCCTGCTGCTCTTCTGGCCAAGATGGAAAGGTTCGCCGGGACTTCTATTAGTTTTTTCATTCCAGATAAACCTGTCTTTCGCACCTCCAACTGGGTCATTGCACTTGAACTCCCGCTCGGTTGGAACAGTCATACCAATGAATGGAATGGCAGCTACTACCACAGCCATTTGACTCGGATACTAGTCGTGCTTCCTGGTGAATAGAGGTTATGGTTACAAATAGAGGAACGAACGGGGGAGATAGAACTGCACATCCACCTCAGGACCTAAGCCTTCACCAGCGCTGCAGAACACACTACTTTCATGCCCACATGTTGCTACAAGGAGGAGGAATTCCTGCACATGACAGGAATGAATAGGATTGGCTTACAGGATGCACCTAAGAATGCTGGTATTTAAACTAAATAGATAGGGGTGGGGAGTAGGAGTGAAATTGAGCTTATTAAATACGTATTAACAACTAAACTCAACCGGAATTGTAGTTTTGAAAGTGCAGCTTATTCCACTTTAATAGGAGGAACAACGCCGAGCGATCTCAGATCGAGGGAGGGGATAGCACCAATCCGTACGTACTATAGAAATGCTTACCCACGCCCGAACCAGGCCAGTTATTCCATCTGCTACTAGATATGCCACTACCCTACATGCATCCGTAATTAGTTTACCACCGTATGAGCAGGAAGATAAATAGTGCCGCATTTCCACTTCACTTCAGTAACTGCGCACTTAAAGGAAGGGCTTGCTAGAAGCCAATTCCTTCAATATCTTATGTTGTCTATTTCCATGTTTAATAAAGCTCGACCCCTATCTATTCTATTAATTAAACGGCTGGAGGGGTACTCGTCCGGGGAGGGGAACAACATGATGTAGCCCCGGACCCAATTTTCCCATTCCAAGAAGAGGATCCAAGGGGGGGTGGTTAGGTGATCTGCCCGATAAGATATATACATACCGTGCCAGTTTCAGAGCAGCTGTGGATCGAACCCGCTATGATCCTGGAGGGGCCATAGACTCTGATCCTACGAAGGATCTCTCTCTTTAAAGTAATGACATGCTTTCGGTAACTAGAGATAGAAGACTATAGAGGTTCAGAGTCTATCTCGGTGCACACTTAGTAGCTCGTGCTATGCGTCCCTCTGATTCTTATAAAGGCAGAGCTATGCCTCCCTCCCTCACTCAGTAGCTAGGTCTGCTAGCTCAGTATCAGTAGCTCGGCCTGTGTTATGCGTACCTGGTAGCTTTTGAGGGGAAGAAATCTCAGGGCCATGCGTAGCTAGGTCCCTGTGCTATACGTAGCTCAGTCCTAGGTCCCTGTGGTATGGGTAGCTCAGTAATAGGCGGATAGATACCTCAGGTAGGTCCCTGGTGTATGCCTGTGGGTGCCTGTGGGTCTAGGTACAGGTAGGGTAGGTATGCATGCCTGCCTGCGTCTAGATTAGGGCATTCCCATGCCACCAGCAGATGCTTATAGGTCCCTGAGGCCTCCTGCCGCTCCGCTGTAGGTATGGTTCCTGCTGCTGATAGGTCCCTGCGGGGCCCATGCCACCAGCAAGCAGAGTCAGGTAGAGCTAGTGGTCCCTCTGTAGCTAGGTCTGTCTGTGTGTGCTATGCTAGGTGTGTGCTATGCGTACCTCGTAACTGGACCTGTGCTATGCGGTAAGCTGGTGGTCTGCCCTATGCTATGCGTAGCTCAGTAGTAGCTAGGTATGCGTAGCTCCGTCTCAGTAGCTAATGGGTGCACGAAATGCAAGGGAGTTTAGCCCATCAAGAAAATAAGAAAAGAAACTGCAAATTGCCTAAAGTAGCCTCTAACGGGTCAAGAATCCTTCTAACGGATCAAGTCGACTTCGGCCTCTCACGGATCAAGTTGCCTTCCGCTCAAGTAGCCTTCGCATAGCCTCATGAGACCTTCGCATTGCCTAAAGTCGCCTTTGCATCGCCTCATGTCGCCTTCGGCTCAAGTCGCATCGCCTCCTTATCACGGTAATGTCAACTTCGGGCCTCCTTCTAATGGTAAATGTCAACTAATGTAATTAGGCTTTATCCCTAAAGAGTAAACTGCACACTCCTAATTGTACATTCACAACATCTCTAAGGGTAAGTGACCTATTGCCATAACTGACACTAGGCCCTGGTGATGTATATAATAACTGTCAAATGGAGTAGCTTAGCTAGGGTACAGAGATTCCTGACAAGGACTCCGATCGCAGCGTAAAAGCTGACGAATATCTAACTTAGTGGTTCTCATTAGTAGGTCCTCGAACCTCCCTAACCTCTGATGCGCTAAGTTACGAGATTGAATCGCGAGGCACGCCGCCCTCTAAAGCAGCCTGAAAGGGAGGCCAAGAGGTAGGCCCACCAGCCGGTCGAGGCTCCTTGGGAAAGAACTAGACCACGCTTAGAGAAACCTAATTGGCTCTCTTACTAAACGATCATGAATATGTGGATAAGCTCAGTTCACGTAATGCACTTCCTCTCTACGGAAACTTTATGAGAGCTCTATCGAGGCCAATGGACCGCCATATCCATCAATCGAGAAGAGATACGTTCGATCTCATCAGTGGGTACAAGGATAGAAGCGACCGTAGGGCGGAAGGCGATCGCGGATAAGATATAAAAGGTACTACGGAACAGAAGCGAACGAGGACAAAAGCACACAAGAAGGATAGTGACAGTAGACTGCATATTGCCCTGGCCATAAAAGCGACTATACACAGGCTATCTCTGAACTCTGTCTCTACCAAAGAAGGAGAACACAGCTTGGATGCGACGCGATAAGAAGAAACTAGCAACGGGTAGCATTTTCGGCTGTCCTAGGAGGGGTCGAAAGAAATACTCGAGATGAGTCATAGTCGTTTGATATTATGTGTTATGAGACCGATGAAGGCGACCTCTGTGAGGAAATGCGGTGAGGTGAGTTGAGCCCCGAAGCGGTATGAGGTAAGAGTGTAGGTTAAAAGTAGGCATGAATGAATCCAGAGATTGTACGAACAAAACTCACTAGGGCTTCCGTCTCCCAGGTAACCTGATAAGTCATACTGAAAATCTTGTCTCGAATGAGTGGAGGCGACAAGAACAAACTGGGCAAATATGGAAACACGAATGCTGAAAAACGCATCTTTATCTATATACGATGCTTCCTTTGCAACTGATGGGAGTGTATGAATTGGACTTGATTATGCTGGTGAATTGATCGAACCACACGAAAAGCAGCTAAATGAAATGAACCTATAGTGCATGTACTTTCCTCCCCCCTATCTCTCTTCTTTCCCATCCTATCCCTTTCCCGCTCTGCTTCCCCTCTTGATCTGTTTTCCTGGATCTCCTGCCCCGGCCCGCAAAAGCTGCAGGTGCTGCTTCAATGGGATCTAGAACTGCAATTACAGGGTCTCGATCTGGGGGGATGTCACTGGCTATGGAACAGGACCTGGGACGGGCTATGGAATTCAATATGCATCTTGATCTGGGTCTGGATAAATAACGGGGACAAAATAAAAGCCAGCAAGCAAGCTAAAGAAGCCTAAACCATTGGCTGTCATTCATCCGTTGTCCCACCTCCTTCCGCCCGTTGGACCTGTCCCGGTGCTCCGTGCCCTCCCATCCATGCCATGTTGGTTCAATGTGTCCTGTATGGTGTCGAAATGGGGGAACTCAATATCTCGTATCGTGTGAACATGGCTGGGTGGTGGAGTTTGGGGAATGGTTGCTAAGGATCACCTCACGCTGGGGGCTAAATCATCCGTCCCCTCTGGCCGCTCCTTCCGGACAGCAGCATTCATTTCTATATCCGTGCCGACATGGGGGAACTCAATCAATATCTCGTCTGGTGTCAACTTGGGTAACATATCGAAATCACGTATGATAACACAACATGGCTAATCTCATCTGGTGTAACCATGGGGGACCTCACTCTCGGGTATGGAGTGAAGGGGGACATCTCTCTCTCATCTGGTGTAACCATGGGGGACCTCACTATCTTTCTCGTTCGGTGGATCGCTAGCTAGGGGAACTCAATCATTCCCCGCCGCTAACCGTCCGGGGGCTCATCATTGGGTCAACCCCGGCTGCCCTTTTCCCGGGCAAGTCAAAGAAAAGCAAGCCATGCATTTCCTTTCCTTTTCCTTTCAGCAGGTTGCAGCAGAACGAGGGTTCTTAGGTAAGGCGGCGGGTTAGGTATAAACCTCCCTATCTCCGCTCTTCAAAGTCAGTCCATTTGAGCATGCTTCCATTGCTCTCCCGATCTGATGGCTTGTCGTAGTCGTTCTAGGTTTCATTGTTGTTGGCATAGGAGCTTTGGGGTGAGTGGTTTTGTGCGTGAGGGGGGTCAAAGGGTTTCGGGGGCTCCGGGTTTACGGTTTCCGGGTTCTCCAATTCAGGAGAGTGGAGCGGGCCACCGATTGATTTGATTGATTGACTGATTGATTGGATCCCACTCGATGAGGAGGTAGGAGGTGGAGCTGGAGTCACTTCGTTGAAAGTTATTTCTTATTTAGGAAGATTGGCATTTCACGACTTTCACACGGATAGGCGATGGCACTGCTAGGATATTTTGATTTATGCTTGCTCGCTATTTTGATTGATGGCGGGCTTTGCTTGCTTGCTAGATTTGGATTTTTTCGGGTGGGTGGAAGCAAGCGAGGCGGGGTGGACGGAATGATTGATTGAATCCCAGACAGGACATATCGAACCAACACGGGATGGGGCACGGAGAACCGGTATCACTGAACACAACTTGCTTTGACGCGCTGGTTGAACCCGAGGCTTCACGAAAGAACCTGCCTGACAAAGCTTGGCGTCAGGGCTGGTAGAAAAACAGTTAGGCGAGAACGTTGAGGTAGTGCCTAGAGTGTGGCTAGACCTCACGAGAATGGAACCATTTGTCAACCCACCAGACGCAAGAGAGAAGTCCCCCATGTTCCCACCAGAAGAGACATTGAGTCAAGTTGCCAACATACGACAGAGAAGTACGCCAGACGAGAGAAGATAGGAGTCCCCAGTCAATCCATGTTCAATCCATGTCCCGGTTCAAACATACTCAAGAGAGTTCCCCCATATCCCTCATGAAACTAACATCTACGGAACACACGTTGTTCCTACCTCACTTACATCTATGGAACACAGGGTTCCTACCTCGACTGGTGGATGCAATGACGAAGTTACATATGGTGATTTACATTCGAAGATCATATGCCATTCACATAGCAACACATAGCAGTAGCACATAGCCAGCCGGTTGCCAGCCAGTCATTGCCAGAAGGTCATTGCCGAGAAAAGGAGTTCCCCATATTCCCAACAGACAAGAGAGATGTCCCCGTTCAACAGACCATGTGCAACAGACCACTTGAATCAATTGCCATCCTTGCTCCAATACGCGCCGGACCCGAGGAGCAATCCCACACATCCAGAAGTCGTTCACCGGCGGAATGTTCCTATCTCTCAGAATCGTCTTTGCATCTATGCATTCCCCTACACACGCACGAGAAATTACCCTCTTTCTCCCCATATCAATTCTGCTGAACCTGAACCAGGGCTACCCGAACCAAGCTGTTGAAACTGAACCCTTCAATACTTCCAAGCCATCAATACTTCCAATAGCCATTCTCGCAAGCTACCTCCCTCACCCACTATAGCTCTGGGAATGAATGAATAACCGGGACTGCTTCTATCGTCTCGTACCACCGATCAATAGTGTCCAATCAACAGGGTCTAACCCGATCTATGGCACACGAACAAGCGGAGCAAGATAAAGGTGTAGCCATCTCAAGGAAAAGAAATAGGTCAAGGTGAAAGGCTTCTATCCACATCCATAGAATAAGAACTTCCAGGTGATATCCCTTCCAGGAATAAGAATAATAACTTCCTTCAAGGTTATATCCCCCCCTCAATGAATAAGATAAGGAAAGGCGAATAGCTATCCAAGGAATAATAACTTCCTTCAAGGTCATATATTCCTCCCCATGAAATGAATAAGAACTGAAAGGTCAATAGATATAGATATCCAATGAAATGATTAACCGTGCCAAGCATTCAATACATAAAAGCAATAGAAATAGATCTTCCATCGCTCACCACCTCACCCCATTAACGCTAGCTCACGAACAAGCAATCTCACCATCACTTGAACTGTTCTGAGCCAGGATCAAACTCTTTTTTTTAGTAAGTAATGCCAGAGACAGAGATGAAGTATACCAAATCCTAATTTCTATCTATATATATGCTTACATACATATATAATACTAATAATAAATATATATAGAATCAAGTTTCCCTCTCTCCTAATGAATGCTATATTATCTTATGCATCCATCCGATGCATTCTTATCTTAGACGTGCTTCCGGTAATAACAACACTTAGTATCGAAACTTACTAAAAATATGGGGGCTTTATTTCAAAATAGGAGGGCTCTCTCAATAGGCATTACTTACTAAAAATAGGGGGGATTATTTCACTTAGTATAGAATAATAGAACCCTTCTTTTGAGATACTTAGATATAGCTAAGCTATTGCCCATTTTACCTTTTCTGGTATCCTATTTACGGGGAATTCCCTATAGTATTTACTAGACTCTATTTTATATGTAAATGTAACCGTCCGAGACTCTTTTACGATGGATGCTCTGGACCTTACCTTGCTTACTTACTGAGCGAACCAACGTCTTGTCTCTCTTTCTTTACACTGACCCGTACTTGATGCTGTGTGGACGAGAGCTGGTTGGTAGCCCACGCCCCTTCTGTTTGTTTATCCTCATAGCTTGCTTTTGCGCATCCTTAACCCCTATTGTGCTCGGCCTAGTCGGGTTCGGCCTAACCTGAACCTTGGGCTTTTATGCCGGGAGGATGCGAACCCTTTCCTAGCTTTGTTATCTTCGTTAGTAAGGTAAGGTGATGCCAACAGGCCCTTCCCGCGCATTATATTAATATTCATTTAGTGTACTTTTAATATAGCCTTTCAGATGCTTTGTATTAGTCTAGTCTGCCTTCCTTTCCTTGGACGGCTCCCTACTTCTCTCTTCCTTGGACGGCCCCCTACGCAACCTCCTCTTTCTGTTGCTTGGCATAGCTCGTTTGGGTCTTAACCCTCTACAATTCTACGGTGGATTCTCCGTCCCCCCTAATATATTATCCGAAACCCTTATTGTGCTCGGCCTAGCCGGGTTGGGTTGGTCCTAACCTTTGACCTCGGACCTCGTACTTCTATTGGGGGGGGATAAGCCCCTTCCCTGGGAAGACATTGCTGCCAAGCTTGGTGTTAGCCCAACACCTCGAGCTACTAATGCTTCCTCAGATAAGGAGGAAAGGAAATGGCAACAGCAGACTGACTCTACGCACCGATGGAAGGCTGTGAATTGATTCTAATTTGTTTATACATTTTCGCCAGTTAATGGATAAAGAGGTATATTGCATTGACCCAACCAGACCTTCGCGTGCATTTTATTTCATAAAATATAGCCTTTCAGGCGCTTTCCTCTATGTGTCTGGTTACGGGAACAAAGACCTGGACGAGAATGAGTTCTACTAAAGATGGGATATAGAACCTGAAAAGCAAGTACGATTAATAGGTTTTACTTATGCTGGGATAACCAATCCTAGACGAGTAGGAGAGGTTTTAAGGCCGGGAGAAACCTGTACGATCAGCTGGTCTCACCTCATGCAAGAAGCTTTTGGTGACGGATGCATTGTAGTGCCGGAACCCGTGTACACTAGCATGCTGGGCTGAGAAGCCGTCACTGGGAATAAGCCCGCCTAGACTTAGACTGGGAATAAGCCTGCCTGCCATAGAAACTTGGAGTCCATATCATGGTGAGGATTGTTAGGAAAGAGAAGATCAGCCGAAGAAGTTATTACTTTTCCGCATAGCATAATAGAAAGATTTTCTCATTCTTTATATGACGTCAGTCGAGGGAGAACGAACATAGTGTCTTGGGTAGTGAAGACACCGCCCAAAGTACTTCGTAGAAGTAGGGTGGCTAGTATACGAAACGCTAGGCTGCTCCCTTCGACTGGGGAACACCCAATTTTCCCTGGGGAGATAATTTGTCCTTGACTTCGATCGTATTGAAGAAGGAAATGAAAGATTTTCTCATTCATTATTAAACGTATTGACTGCTTTCAGAGATAATAAAGATGAAAATATCCAAATAATTGAACGAAGTATTGCTTCCTTTACTCTCGTATTGACTCGTATGCTTTCAGATAGCCTAAAGATGCTCAACAACCTCCATAAAAAAATCCCACCCAATCATATCCTATATAATAAAGCAATCCCTCCCCAAGAATAGAATATATAATAGAGACCCAATCCCCTTAATGAAATGAAATGAAATAGATAATATCAGATATGGTTTCTCTAAGACAACCTATATAAAATAAAGGGTGACCCACTCACTGAGTGTAGGCAGGTAGGTAGGCGGGCATGACTCACCAGGTCAGGTTCTGTTTACATTTGGGTAGGCGGGATGGGTCCCAGGTCAGGTTCTGTTTACAGCAATCCGGGTGCTGTTTACAGCCATTCGAAAGATAATGTACTGTTTGAGGATGGCATGCTCGTAAGTAATATGCATGCTAGGGTAGGCATGGCAGTAGTGCCCGGTATCCCAACCCTCCATTCTAATTTGAACCCGGCCGGTGGGCCTGACAAAGCCAGGAGAGTCTTGTGCCAGGTTAGAAGGCCAAGGGAATAAGTGGGTCCCCGCCCTATTAATTCAGAGTCACTATGAGGAAAAAGGCCCCCCCACTACTTATTCATCCAGGGGGGGATACTAGCCTCATTACTCCCCACTTCGATGGGCGAGAGGTGCACCTAACCTACCAACTAATAACTTCAAAAATGACAAAGGATTACAATTATCAGTCTGAAATGAGTGGGCTGGAACTTTGAAATGCGGGCCCTTAGACTCTCTACGTTTGTATAATTAGTTTTGATTTATTCAGGGGCTATGCCATTTACCAACCTATTCCTTAAGGGCCTAGACCGCTCATTAAACCCCTGTCTTTTCCTCCCTTGTAATATGGATGAATAAATAGGGGTTGAAGTGAGACCGAACGCAACTGCTCACCTACTCACGATCAGCATCTGCAGCCTGCGTGCTCGGACGGATTCCAGTAACGAACAACAGGACCACGCTGCTACTTTGAGACGTAGAGGTGGAGGCCGTGTCCACACTTTAGAGACTCCGATGCACAGACTTACCAACAAAGTATCTCCCTTAGACTCTCGATGTTCGTATAAGTGAGCGTAGTGAACTGAGCCGGGCGGGATTCTTGGGGAGCGGAGGGAACTGAGCCTGCGATTCTTGGGCTGAGGAGCGATTACTCCACTTTCGTGCTCGTATACCGGTCTATTCTATTAGGTGTTTGCGCCCATATACATATTATATATCTAAAGCCTCACGACCCGAAGAAAGGCGACGTGATGATCATTACATTTGGCGGCCACCAAAAGAAGAGAATGCTTTCAGCCATTCATTTATCTGTGTCTCTGTAATCCAGGATTTACTCTTACTGGAGGAAGACTGCCGTACGAGCCTGAATCACAGCCTCGCACTGAACGCCGCGAGCCGGGGAATGGATCGTAGATGGATCTTACCCATTTACATCTTTTCGATCGAATCTATCAAATGCTGGTTCTGTTTAGATAATATGGGTTGTCCTGCCAAGATGAAAGATCCTTCCGTAAGTGCCTTTACGTGAGCTTAAGGGAACCAGGTGCCGACCTTTCGAAGTTTACACCCGTAGAGGAGGGGACTTAGTAGTCGAGGTGGGTGCCGTGTCTCAACTTTATCTACTTCTTATTTACGATGCCCCATACATAGAAACCCCTTGCTCTTGCTCGGAAATATACTTTCTGGATGTAGTCGCTGGTGACTGCTCCAGGGCGAGGATATGAAACCTCTTCTCACGGATCAAGTTGACTTCCCCTCCTAACGGATAAAGAAAAGGT
>Ga0316216_1000051_pt1 | contig 17008 bp, 13 predicted proteins | sample NRE6metagenome_FD_207800 | JGI IMG/M metagenome (GOLD analysis project Ga0316216, IMG submission 207800) | Spruce roots microbial communities from Maridalen valley, Oslo, Norway - NRE6 | ecosystem: Host-associated > Plants > Roots > Unclassified | place: Norway: Oslo | collected 2017-09-15
CAACGAGGATTCCGTAAGATAAGGTAGAAGGAGGAGTAGGAGCTAATTCGGACGGAATCGAATGATTACGAGATAATGGTTTCAATACTTGAACTAATTCTCCATGAGAATAGACTCTTTATCCTTTGTCTGGTTTTGATTTTGTTTATGTTTCTTTTCGTCGTGTCCACGACTATCAGGAATCACCTCCTGATGCGGGAGCTTATCACCTGGAATCAAAAGAATGGGGTAACCATGGACTTTGAGTTCGGGTGGGGGGGCGTGCGGATTATTTCTAAGCCTGGTACTGGTAAGGGAACCCCCGACCGGGACTCTAGCGGGGCTTCCAGCCCACAGTAGTTATTAGCTTCTTTATGATTTCGTGCCGCCCTAATTAAATTTGGAAGAAAAAGATTGAAATGACTGTTCAAAAGATCAGATATGCGGAATCAAGCTCGAGACGTAATACAAGAAACCTAGTTCACTCGCTGAGTCTCTTAGCATCCATGGCTGAATGGTTAAAGCGTCCCAACTCAACATTGGATTGGCGAATTCGTAGGTTCGATTCCTGCTGGATGAACGATGGCGGACGTTGTTCCGATGCCCGGCTCTTTGATCCATATTATAATATATATATATATATAAGGCTCTGTTCTGTAATGCGAGATCTTTGTTCGAAGCCACCCCCTTACGAGCCCTAAGAACAGGCGTTAAATGGTCCTCTAGCACCCTCATTTGATGAAAGTCTAGCCTTCACCCGAGGCTCAGCCTCTCGATTGGTCTCTCTCCCCCGATCAGCTTGATCATTATAAGAATATTCGCTTTAAAGCTTCCTTGCCATAGCGATTGAAAAGGTTTGTACCAATTAGAGTTGGATTAGCTGCCACTAGGCCTAGTCACCACAGCCAATGATCTTCATCCCTGACCTCGGCCCCTTGCTTCTTTCTCAAGAATCTCTTTTTAGGCCACGTTCCTTTAATACGAAATCGATTGAAGCTGCCAGAAGGTCCCCGGCATCGAGAACATCGATTGAGAAGCTGAAACATGGGGCATTTGACGATCATCCTCGCTTTCGAGCCAATCCCGTTAACTGAGCGCCTTCTTCTTATCAGTTGGAGTTGGGATTGAAATCAAAGACTCAGGGAGTGATCTACGAATCCTCTTTCTATTTCTCCTTCTTGAAAGCTGGAATGAATCAAAGAGATGAAATCAAGAAAAAGAACGGTGTTAACGCTCACTCATCATATGGGTGAGGAAGAATTCAAAGAAAAAAAGAAAATGGTTCGGAACAAAGAAATGGAAGAACTAAAGTAGTATAGTATAGTATAGTTGGGGGATGCCACACTCAGTATAAATCCTTTCTGATCTACGACCATCCTCCTAAAATCCGCTATTTTCTTTGGCAGGTGGACACGCCTAAAGAAAAGACTGTTCTTGGGTCTTTAGGGGTATTATCCGAATCTTATATGATGTAATGGATGCATGCAATTCGCTATAAAATTTGAGACGGAACCTCGGTAAGTTTTTGGCATCATCCTTGGCTTCCGAATGGCCCCTTATCCCGGCGAGTCGACTACAGTCTAAGGGTTTTCTCTCGTATTCCAGAAGCTGCCCGCGTTTCGGACCTTATTGGTAATCAGAGGTGGGTTCTTCCTACAGCCAGAAATTCTTTTCTGGAGGACATATGGCAGGAGATTAGGGCATTGGATCTCTCCCCAGTACCTTTGCCTGACAGGGTGGTATGGACGTTATCTACGGAAGGGGATTTCTCGTTCAAATCAGCTTGGCAATTGGTCAGGAAAAAATATCCCAAGGTAGAATACAAGACTGTGGCACACCGATTTGATCCCGAGGCATTCAGTGATTGCTTGGATGGCTGTCAATAATGGCCTTTATACGCTGGATAAGGTAAGCATATTTCGCCCAGACATTTCGCCTACTTGCGTACTCTCTTGCTCTCATAATGAGTCCATTGAGCATTTCTTTTTTGGTTGTGAATTCGTGGAATGGATTGTGACTGCTCTTTTCGCTAGACTGGGTCTTAATAAGCATCCCTCCTCTTTGCCTATTGTTATTGGTTGGATAAAAAAGAGTTTTGCCTCGATCCTTCGGTTAGCCTGCCAAAGCAATCACATTCTATTTCATATCCAACTCTGGCTTCCCGCTTCCTCTCCCTGCCGGTCGATCTAGCTATCGCTTCCTCTTCTCTATGTAACGGAACCCTATAGTACCTGGTCTGCCTCTCGCCCACGGTCCCCAGAACGCTCCAAGTCGAGAAAGGGTGGATCGCTCCGTCCTTGCTTGCGTCTCTGTCTCGTACTCTCTCGTTTTGCTCCTTTCCGGTGACTAAACCCCGTAGGTTAGGCTACTATTGAGATTATTCCATTATTAAGCCATAGTCATACCCCAAAGGAAGAACTAGTCTTTAGATCGTCTGTTTCACTCTTCTCTTTGTAGCCCGTTGAATTCGTGCTTAAGAATCCCTTCGCCTCGACATGATTGATCTCTTCGCCCCTGTCAGCTAAAGGACACTGGAAAGGAGATAGGTTATAATTGCCTCTCAAGCCAAGCCTGCATTCGGAATCGGTAGAAAAGCCGTCAATCAAAGGTAGGTTGCTGCCTTCTTATGGCTTGCGCTAAGGAAGTGAAGGATATTAAATAGAGCCCGATTTTCTTAATGTTGAAGCTGCACCTGGATAAGGCACCATCAGAAACCACAACAAATGGGTCCAGTCCCTACACAAAAGAAGAATACCCGGAAGCGGACACGGGAGGAGAGGCAAAGCTAGCAGCTGGAGAAAAAAAGCCATTCCCTTCTCAATAGCTTGACAGCTAAAATATTTCATAACCTTAGCGCTAACGCACTAAGATATGATATAACCTTCTCCTCAGCTTCCTCCTTTTTGGCTTGTTCACCATCCTCCATTAGCGCAGTAGTTTTCTTTTCTAATTCTAATCTAATATGGATGGATCTTCCGTTGTAGATTCCTTTTCCCGACTTCCTAATCTAATCGGGTCGATGCCCTTGCTTGCTGCTTGAAAGCCGTAGTTTGCCAGGTCTTTCCCGCCGAAGCGAACACCAGCTTGAGTCGAGTTCGAGTTGAATATATATACTGTTACCTTAGGGCTCCTTTCATTCAAAGAGGATCCCCAGATATGGCCGGGGCATTTCGGTCAGGAAGAACATGCATCGGAGAATAAGGATAGAATGCTACTCATACCCCTCTTTCTTCCTAGCCCACGTCTGCCGGTACATTTACAGATTGGAGGGGAGGTCCGTTCCGTTTCCATCGTCGTATCTGCCCTTTGAAGCTGGGGCCCCCGTCTAGGTCCCGCCCGCCCAAGAAGACCGACCAGGCTAAGCTTGGAAGGCGGGTCATCGAGCTCCGAAAGGGCATCTGCTGAATCAATTCTCTTTCTTGGTAACCAGACTAGATTGACTTGCTCGGGATTCGTACGTAGAAATAATAGTTTGGTCTCGTCTCGCCCGGGAACCGATTTCTGAATTCCTAACATGACATGAAGGAGGTCTATCTCTATCCCTCGTCCCAGTTCATTTAAGCTTCAGCTTAAGTGCATTCAACCCGGTCAAAAACAAACTACTTTACTTCTTCTCGCAGTACGCTCCTCCCATTCTTGCTTCAACCCCGTTATTATTCCCTTCTTGGTTTTCGCTTTCTATCATGGGTTCCCTCTTCCCTCTTATCGCTCAACGCGAATCGATTCCCACCTAAGCGCAGACCTTTTCGTGCCCAATCCGAGCTCGATGAAGAACCTTTGCCAGCTACACACCGGGTACCGTATTGAAAAGAATGGATTGGCTGGATGCCCAGATATGATATGGGTAGAGTGGTTTAAGCAGGGGCGTGGCCCAGCATCTGATCTACCCACAAAACTTGAGTATGAAAAGACTAAGGCGAGATTTGATACAGAAGCAGAGCAGGAAGTAGCCCTAGCAAGGGCGGCTGTTTAATAGCAATAGGCTATTCTATTATATTATTGATACCAACCTCTTTCTTTCAAAGGGAGAGGGCAGTAGATTGAATAGCCGTTCCTGGGTCAGTAATAGGGCTGGGAACTGGCCGAACAAGGAGTCAAAAGTAGGTCGTTCCCGGGTCTACGTTTTCTCTTTGCGCACTACGACCGAACCGATAAGCTAGAGTTTTAAGAGCAATGTGCTATTCCCCAAAGACGGAACCGGAATAGAATAGGAGAGTGGGAAATCCTACTGCTCTAAGGCTTGCAACCTTTATTGTATAGAAAGCACCCCCTTCCGTGGGACCAATATCTTTCTCGATCGGCTAGAAATGCTGCTTAATTGGCAAAACAAACAATCATTGCATTGGGTTATGGACAAATTGGCTTTGCTCGTCCTGAAGCTATAGCATAGTTTGCCCCTCTCCTTATTGTATGATAAATGGAATTTCAAACGAGACTTCTTATACGATGACTGTTATAGCTGACCTCAATGCCCCGCCCCATGACATGATATCTGCTAGCCTGCTTTTCGGAATAAGCCTACGCCTAAACCGCCCTTACCTGTAATGTAAACCCGAACTAACGGCTGAAGGCCTACCTCGATTTCAGACTCAAGCATTCGACTTATCCTGGCTGAAGGTATCCAAGAAGTGATATCAAAGTAAGGTCTTTCGGCCCCGGGATAGACATCGGCATAAAACTCCACTGCTGCCCATGCCCTTGACTTTCATCATGAATTTTGGGCTTGGCGCCTGAACCTTATTGATTTCGGGAAATGAACCATGGCACGCGGGGCCACATCGGGAGGGACATTTGGTGGACGGAACAAAACTAATACCGAGTCCCAGAAAGACCAAAAAAAGAAACCAAACCGGCACTAGCACTAGGAGATCGTAAGGGCGGCCCGTAGCTTGCAAGGCGAAGGTTGTTTTCGGAATGTCTGTCAGCTGAAAGAAGGAAGTACACTACCCAGAAATGGAGAATTCGTACATGAAGCTTAAGGCTCACAGCTGGGCTAACCACGCTAACCCAAAGACCCAAGCCCAGGGCAAGCAAAGGGCTTTTTACCCGCCGAAGTTTAGTTAAGTTAAGTTGTGCCAGAAGTACAGCGATTACGAAGTGAACCAAGTACTGCTTGTGCAAATGCTACTATGCTATTATATATGTAATTATGCATTCATTCATTATATATGTAATTATGCATTTATTCATTACCAGTCCATCCACTATTTCTTCCTCCTCTATAACCTCCACCTTGACCCCGACCTCCTCCACCTTGGGGTTGTGAATGATCCGCCACCCTAAAGGAGGTCCTTACCTGCACCAGCACCAGGCTTTGCTGCAGCACTCGGCTATGGTACTGTAGTTCCAGTAGCAACGTTCCTAGTCATTAAGGAAGGAGCAGGTATACTATAGGTGGAAGAGTAAGTAGCCGTGGTTCCAGAGAAGTAAGCAGAGACTACGGCAGCTTACCTCGTTGTTGACCCATAAGCGGTAAGTGCATCATAAGTAAGGGCAGGTGCAGATCCTTAAGGTCGAGAGCGTTATTCTTACGATCGTGATCGGGATCGAAGAGCGGCGAGAGAAGCAGGAAAGGCAGGACCAGAAGCAGGAGCAAAGCTACCAACAGTAGATCTAGCACCACTAGCAGTAGACCTAACACCAGCACTATCAGCGGCACCTGGCTTCGGAGTTTCCTTCCTTGCACTACTTGGCTTTGCACCGCTTTGCTGCACTTGGCTATGGTATGTAGGTAAAGGGGGCAATAGAGCATAGGCGGTATCCCTTCTCGGTCCAGAACTAGATCCATATATGGTTTCATATCCAATTCCAGTAGCATACCTTCCAATTACATTACCAGATCGAGACCCAGGAGCAGTTCCTGGTCCAGAACTTGATAGATCCAGCACCACTAGCTCAAAAAGAAAGCCCTAGGAAGTAGCTAAAGATAAAGGACCTAGAAGTAAGGGCAACGGAGGTAGAGGTAGCAGCATATGATCCATCAGTAGCAGATCCAAATAAATGCATCTAAGTAAGCAGCAGCAAAGTAAGCATCTCGCTTAGCAATCCTTCCATATCGAGATCGAGATAAAGAAGCAGCACCCACGGCAAAGGCACCGGCACCTTCTTTCATTAGTTTACTACCCACCTAGTCCGAAGCCAGACAAAGTAATAAAGCCATCTACTAAGCCAAGCCAATAAAGCCATATAACCCAAGCTAGCTTGCCAGCAGCAGAACTACCAGCAGCAGAGAAAACATCCCTACTAGCAGCAGTTCATTCTGTTGATTCTGTTGATCCACCAGCGAAGGAGCCGGTAGGTGGAGGCCATTCAATGCCCGCAGCGTCCCTTCTGATCGTCCCTTATGGTCTGGTTAGATAAGATATATACCCTAAGTTGATTCTGTTGATTCCGCAGTTTACCCAGTAGCTTATTCAGCAGTTTATTAAGTAGATTCTGATCCAGCAGCAAAAGCAAAGGTAAGAAGGGCATAGGCAGATCCAGTTGATGATTCATTGTTCCCACCCATCAGTCTCAATAGAGGCAAAGGACACAGATACATAGGCCATAGCAGCGGAGTAAGCATCCTAACCAGATCGAGTGCCAGATACTGTAGTAATAGAGTCAGAGGCAGCTAGAGCAGCAAAAAGTAAAGCCACCTAAGTTTACCTTGTTGAAGCATATCCAGCAGTAGTATATCTAGTAGCAAAGACAGAAGCTAGGGTGAAAAAAAAAGAGCCAGCTTTATCTGAATAGGGGAAGCAGTTTCTCTTGTTGATTCATCAGCGACAGAGGAAGCGAAGTTGACCCGGCATTACTATAATAGGGAAAAAATGGAGGGAGATTCACCAGTAGCAGAGTTGGCCGAGTAGCATTTGAGCCAATTGATCCAGGAGCCGCCGTTCTATACCTAATGTGTTTGGCCAAAGCCAGTCATCTAAGCCATTGATTCTTCAGTTTATGACTTTGATCCAGTTGATTCAGATCCATAGCCAGCAGCATCAGCAGTAAAGCTACTAGTAGCATCTAAGTCAGCAGCACCGTAGACGGAGACAAAGGTAACAGAGCTTCGGTGGAGGCAGACACAGGTGACCATTCTTAAGAACCAGCACAGGCGGGAATCCGAGGCAAGAAACGAATGCTTCTGTTGATCCTTAGCTTTCTGATCTTGCTTATGATGTTGGCGGGGCACAACCACGAGACAGAGCACAACAAGAGCATATCCAGTTCCAGGCACAGGAGCAGCACCACTAACAGGAGCAAAGCCACTAGTTTTACGTTGCTAGCAGCAGGAAAAGTAACAGCCATAATAGATCCTGTTAATGAAGCCATAGATGAAGCAGTTTACCACCGCAAGAAAGGCAAAGGACACAGAAGTGTAGGATCGACCTCTACCTAGAACCCATTTCATTTCTAGGACCGACCACAGCCAGAGCCAGGCAGTCAAGCCAGACGCCATAAAGCCAAAGCCAGCTACCTTATCTCTTTGATGTACCGCCTTCCTTAGCTTATGCCATTGCTTCAGTTGACTTATTTGATCCTATTGATGCTTTTAATGCTGCCGTTTACTAAGTTGATTGAGTTTCCCTATAAAGGTGAAAGCATAAACTTCCTTCATATCAGTGGGTGCGCATAGAGATCTCAATATCATTTGATCTATGTCCTAATCTAAATGTGCTTATAGGCTTAGCCGGAGATGGTGCCTTGAATCCAGGTGCATATACTAATCGAGATGGAGATTGAACCCCAGTAGCAGATATAGGGAAGCGGAACCCTCATCTCGCCCAGCAGACTTACCTGTCCCATTTGTCCCAGCGTATTTCCTGGCATCCCTTCTCACGGGCCTTATTCTCATCGATAGGATGTGCCCTAACATTGATTTCTCAATTCAACATTGCCTTCCCTTTCTGTCTCCCACTCAACCTTACTATTTCCAAACCCATCCAGTTGGCCACCCTAAAATAATAATAGGGGCAATTAATCATAGTAGGGGCACTCATATCTGAATAATTTAATATGGTGCCAAATATATGATCGGAGAAGGGTGCACAGGGAGTAAAGTGAAGCACTAAAGAATGATAGGTAATCCGCTAGCGAGGGATGGTAAAAGAAGGGTCAGTTGATGCAACCCTGGAACCTCTCTATAAGAATGAAAGAAAGCTTTTTTAATAAATAATAACTGAAATAGAATAGCAATGTACCTGTAAAATAGTGGAATAGCAGTGTACCCACTATCAAGGAGAGTCGGGGGATAGATAGATTCTTTCGAGATCCACCCCAATAAGAAGAAAGCTGACTCAGAAATATTTCGCAGGCTCCTGAACTTCGCGAACTCTAACTATGGTATGGCTAAGACACAACTGAATATGTGGAATCGTACCTCATACCAGTTCCCCATACAGATAGAGGAGGTAGGCCCAACCCCAACTTCTTTCTGACTCATTCCCGAGCCGTGAATTAGAACACCCCTACCCGATAAATGATATCCTGCCATGGCAAATAGGAAATCATTAATCATTGACTTCAATCTTTCATAATTATCCAAAACTATTCAAGATTATTGGGGCTGGGATTCGAATGAGAGTTGCTGAGAATTCCAAACCCCTTATTAAATAATGAATGGAGGCGGGTTAGCCAAAGTTGGTTCGTTCAGGGCCCGATAGGTATGGGTAGGACATTCCCTCCCGGTCAAACAAACTACTGACTATCTGGGGCGGGCGATACCTATTTTGATTCGGGGCGGTTGAGGGGTGACATACTTAGTGGTCACACTTATCTACCGATCTGCCGCACCAGCGATTACATACTTTATATACGGGAACTAGACCAGCCCTATTCTTATTAAAGCTCTAAAAGGGTCCGGCTACTAGCTACTAAACGCTTATTCCATCTATTTCATACCGGGAAAGGGTTTCGGGGAGACTCCTTCCATTCCAAGGGGACCTATTAGTTGTCGATTACGCCATGCACTCACTCCAACGGGAAACTAACCGGGGAGGGGTTAGCCTCTCTCATTCCCCTATTATTATTAATTGCAGACCAGACACCTATAACCCTGCACCTAGCATACCCATCTCATTCTCCGGACGAACCGAGCACAACCCTAAACCATGGGGAATGGATTATACCAATCATACACGGATTAAAACTAGTGCGGTAGCCCCTATTATTATCTATTTAATAAGCTGGCTTGGCATTTCGGGTCCACACCCTACTATTATAATAAAGGCATTTATCCCCGAGGCCCTATTATGATTTCACCAGCCCCCGTATATTATTATTCAAGCCCGGGAAATGAATAAAGAAATAGATGGATAGATAATTGAACCCACTCATATTGATATGTCTTGGAGAAGGAGAAGCAAATGAAGTCACTTCTATAGTCCAGGGCTCGCTTAATATTAATAATAGTAGGGCCCACCTGGCAATAATAATAGTAGGGAGCTTTTCAGCAGCGGTTATATTGGCGTCTACTTGAACGAATAGGTCGGCCCCCGTACATTATTAATTGATTCCGCCCTTCCAGCCGTAAATATTTCAATAAGCTTTTCCAACTACAGCTTCCGGGGCGGGTCAAACCATCTTTTATTGCAAAGTTTGTTTCATTTATTTAATAAAAGTGAGGATTACCTATCATCGAGCTACATAAAAATAGTTGCAATGGTATTAGAAGTAGCTTACATATAAAGAATGAAAGGATGGTCGGAATAAGGGAAACTAAAATGGAAGCACTCAATGGGAAGGATTTTAACTGCTCGAACACACCACCACAATTATTATCCTAGTCTTTTGTGCTTTCTTAAAAGACGAGCAGACAATAAACTAAAACTCTATCATAAAGTGGTGGCCCAACACGACCAAGGGAAGAGAGGACACTCTTGACCTCGGTTCCATACCAACAATATCCTTTCTCTATTGTAGAATCAGTTTTTGTATTGTGACACGACACTATGAAACCAAGGATTGAACTAGTTTCAACTTGAAAAAGACACCAGGTTAAGGTCTATTTAAGATAATAAATTATAAACTCTCTTTCATTGTGGACCATACCCATGCTACCATACTCATGCTAATAGGCTTTGCTAGGCTTTGCATCACTCTCCTCCTTTCAAGATCCCAATCGAAGAAGCTACTGTTGTGCTTGCTGCCCCAGCTTTGGCTTGACTTGGCTGCTGGCCCGGTGTTGTCTGGCAAACGGGATCTATATCTGGATATGGTGGTTGGTTATTCAATGAAACAACAGAAACAACTGCAGAATAGAACTCAGCTGCTGGATCAACATGATCAAGAGAATCAACTTAATCAACGGCATAATTTCGTTCGTTGTATATGGTAAATCTCTGAATTTGCTTAATTCCTAAGGTAGAATAGCCGCGGCTTATAAAAACAACCTCATTTGTGCTAATGCTAGGACTTGTTGCAAATGTGGATAGCGACGATACAGGTATCGACGATGCAGATAACTTCCCCCCCCGCATGACCTAGACCATGAGATTGATGGGGAATAGCATTACCATGCCTTCTATATAAATAAGAGGAATGGATCGATACTGTTGGGGAAGGAATAGTACGGGTACGGCTTCATGTCCACTCCGGAATCATTGAACTTCAGACTTCAAATAAAAAAAAAAAAATAGGTAGGTATGGGTAGGACTGGCACAAGGATCCCCTTTATGATTGATGTAATTTCCGGTCATGATTCGATTGTTCACCCTTCCCTATTTGGGTGCCAGGTCGTTCGTGTGCTTCCCCCCAACCCCCCGATCGATAGGTAGGTCGAGCGCGATCAATTCCCTTCTTTCCCTTCCCCTTTCCCTATTGATAGGTCGAGCAAGGGGCTCTTTCTTGTTGGATCGGAGGTGTCTGCGATTTAAGCATTGACCGACCCACCTATAAAAGGATTCTTAGAGGCCGATTCATAGGACTTTCTTCTTCTTAAGGTAGGTGGGACTACTTGGATCACCTTTTTTTATGGCCCTGCCTCGTATGATGCTGACCGGAGCATCTAACTAAGTAAGATCAAATAGTTTCGGGGTTGTTCCTTTTCTGTTTCTGCACAACTGCAAATGGAAGCTCTGCGGAAGATCGAGGCAGAAGATCGGGGAAGTCCCGCGACCTTCCTACCTCACAATTACAATGGTGAACTTCGGAGCAACGTCGTCACATTCTGATCTTCTCTTTCTCAGTTCAGATAGAGGTCAATAGATGTTCCTATCTCCATATAGGAATATATCTATATACCTTTTCCTATATTGGCTTACGGTTTCCATCATTCATTTCCGGGCCGCTGCACCGGTGAAACACTGAAATAGATCTCTAAGGGCAGGGTATCAATCACGAGTATAAGCTTTTAAATCACTATCATTAGCGGGTCGGGAGGGGAAGCGTATGCATATGGGGAATATAGCTCAGCTATCTATTTACATTATTTTTTACTGGGTAGAGGGTAGGTACTTTACTTAGTATTATATTAATAACCGAAGAGACCTCTGGGAATGTGTAACCGATTGATTAGTCCTTGTGCTGATCGAAGTTCAGAGGGTATATATCCTGATGAGCACTTGTATCTCACCACCGATTCAATCAAACTTCCTTGAGCAAGCACTCTTTACATCTCTAACAAGACCTTAGATTACTTTCTCTTATATCTCTTTTCGTATTGATAAAACCTTCTTTCTGCCCAATTGTTCAAGACCTATTTCTTCTAATTCAATTGATAACCTCTGGGTTTAACATGATCTCTATCTCAATCTCTTGAGCAAGCAGAACTCATATGATCTCTTGATTAAGCTTGGAGATGATTGATTCAACCTCTTTATTTATATCTCTTCACTCACTCACTCACTCCCTTTTACGATTAGACCGGGAAAGAAGGGATGATTCGAATTCTAATCATTAGGATTCATATGATGATGAGAATGAATCAGATGATACCACCCGGGAGCAAGCAGATGTGTGTGATGAGTAAGATCACTTCAATGTTAAGGAATACATGATCTTCTAGTAGTAGGGTGATTGATGGTGTTCTTGAGCAAGAACACAAGATCACACTATTTTAATTAACTCATGTGTTCTCTCAAGACCGGGAAATCGGGAAATCGTGAGGTTGTTCAAAGATCTCTATCTATATAAACCTCTCTCAAGAGTTCAAGACCTTGATTGATTGAAAAGAGATTTCAACGAGACGTCAAATCAGAAGATTGATTGATTGATTGAACCAGATGATCACTCAGATTGAGCACAACGACTCGAGATATAACTATATCCTCCTCCCTAACTATTTAGGTGTATTCTCTCAACCTGTTCGAGCAAGCAGACCTTCCTCCAACCCTAATGCTCAAGTGCTTGAGCAGTTATTCCTACCTCTGACGGAAAGTGAAGACCTTTCAACTCCCTTTTACGATTAGACCTTGTAGAGTGAGTCGATCCCTATGAAAGATCTCTGGCTCAAGACCTATCCCGATTTCGTTATTCAAAATAGTGGTAGAAGTGAGTCGATCCTAAAGATCTCTGGCTCAAGACCTCCATTGCTAATGAAAAAGAGTGCCTTGCCCAACTACATATACTACTATGAGATCAATAACCGTGGGAATTAGGGAAATAAAGAAAGACCCAATATTTTGATTAGCCCATAGTAAAGCTGGACCTCAAGACCCTACACCCCAACCTCCCTCCCACCTTTTTCTTTTTCATCAAACCTTACCCACCCGTCATTAGACTGAACCATACATCCAAGCATTCAATACTCCCCCTGCATTCAGTACTTCCGTGCATTAAGTACTTCCTATAGCCCCATCAGTACATCCATGCAATCAGTACTTCCAAGCATTCAATACATCCAACCAAGCGATCCCACCCACGAGGAATCTAGTTTTTATTCTCAATCAAATCCATCTTTTCCCCCATCAAGACTAGAATCGTATAAGCACCAGAAAATCCCTCATACTAAAGCCGATCCAATGAGGACAATCTAGTTAATAAATAGCACTTGGTTGTGAAAGAAAGCATCTCTGGGCCAGTGGGATTCGATCATCCCGCGAAGAGTGCCCTGATGATCGTATTGCACGCAACCATTAGAAACAAATAGCCTTGTTCATATATATGCAGATGTGTCGATCGTGAAACCGAACTTAGAACGCCAATCAACCGAGTTCGCCACTACGGATCACTAGCACCTTCAGTATCTCGATGCACGCTGTTACGTATATAAAACTGACATCTCGATGTAGCTGTAAGTCTCAGATCAAGTCAGGTGGGAGGGCTGGCCGGGTTGCTTCAGAGACAACGTATGCTATGTTAGGGAAGGGAATAAATATATGGTTCCTTGGTTCGATCGATCGAATGGATGGATCGAGCGACTGGTTCGAATAGGGACAACTCGATAGGTCGAGTTGAGCCTTCATTTCCCACCCACCTCCCCTTCTATATCCATATGCGGGTGAGCTCACGAGCGGGTAGTTTCGAATCAAAACTGTTTCTATTATTTAAGGGCACGGCGATAAAGATTTGAGTAGTGATAAAAACGATTAAGAAAGTAGGGCGATACTGGGCCTTGTTGGGTCGACATCATCCTCCCCTCAGGCTCTCCCTCTCTCGCTCTCACTCCGCCTCTTCTGTTTGAAAGCCCTGCCTCTCCCGCGTGAAAGGTCGGGGTAAGCCTCTGGTCGAGTGCCGGCACTCTCCAACATGCATCGTTATTACATACGCAATATTCATCGATGCTCTACGTTCTGAACCGAGTCTATTGTCTACGTATTAACCCAGGGCCGTGGCTGGATCGAATCGATTTCTCTATTGCACGAGCGTTGGGAAGAGGGATTGCACAAGGTTCAGTTGGGAGGCCCTCGTATCCGTTTACCGGTCGGTAGATCCCTTCCGGTAGTTGGTGATTGGTGCTTGCTCGAAGCTTTAAATAGAAAAAAAAGGGGCATTGCGGGAATTTCGGCTAATTATTATATAAGGGGAATTACTTGAAGAAGGAATAAGAGCAGAAACTTGCATTTGGCCAGGAGGGGGGATAAAAAGTAGCAGAAATATATTTCGATTATAAATAATGGTGCTATTATAAATGGATAACTGATGTTTAATAAATAATAGGGGCGAATAATTTGATAAAACAAATGGAAGTGGTCGACTCATCCATCGCATCCTGGAGGTGAAGAAGCGCGCCCATTAATTGAATGAGTCGGGTTGAAAACGACAGTTCGGTCGTAGGGGATCTCCTAGTACGAGAGGAATTAAGAAGAAAGAAAAGGGGACACCACTTAACTTATAGGTTTGGCGCAACCAACCTTACCCTTTTCTATATAATATGCAAAGCGGATGAATTATGATGATCCTAAAAGCCTATGATCCAGCCGTCCTTCCACCTGGATTGATAGAGCCAATTCATGGAGAGAGGAAAAGGTAATCAAATTGTGAGAGAGCGGGGATTCGAGTGCATAGAGGTCGTAAGAACCCTCAGCATGAACGAGAGAAATGGGCAAATGAAATGGAATTTAAGTGATAAACAACCTTCCTTTCTTAATTCTAAGCGGTGGCTATTAGGTTCCTCGAATTGGGCTGCTGCTGTCCTATCATGCCCGAGAAAGTGGAATCTATCTATCCACCTGTTGTTAATACGTAGATAATCAATAAGGGAAGAGAGGATGGGCGCCCGACCATATAATTGGGATCGGAATTATAGATATAAAAATCATGAATAGAATCGGCTCCAATTCTGAATCTAAATTATGAAGTATTTAGCCTAGAGCCTCCTTTCTATTATATACGTAAATAGACGTATTAGATATAAAACCACTCACTAGCCTATTGCTTGGGCTTCAACCCCAACAAGCAAGCTCTAATGCTTTTGGACTAGCAATTAATAAATAGACTAGCCGTGCCGTGAGCTTGGGAACAACCTGCGTATCCTTGGAAAGAATATCTATTTTATTAAATTGCCTATCGTTTTGGAAACATTAACTCATCTATTCAAATAACTGAAACAGAAGCAAGCTGGAGAACAAGCAGCTAGCTAGCCGGAGAAGAAAGCAGCCAGCAGGGAAGGGTATGTATGCACTGGACCGAGCAGCAAGCTAGCCATAGGTACATAGGTCGAGGAAAACGTTGCATGTTAACCAGAATATCAGCATTCATTATTGATTGGAGGAGTCATGGTTGGTCTACCATTCCCCTATGAGATTCTACATTTTCATATGATATTCTATACAATAACTGCGAGATCGAATTAAACCCCTGAAATAAAACTGGAACTTCACTCAAGAAAGATAGGGGCCTCAACTTAAAATATAGTGATATCAAATAGATAAGGATTCCATCGTATAAAGCTGACCGACAATAGGGAAAGGGCATTTACCAATCCATCAAAACGCAATTGCAAAGGAGGAATGCAAAGCTTTTATTTCGTCTATTATATAAGGTTTCTGCCCCTATTTATTATCGATTTAAGGAGGCGACAACCTTTCAATCGAGTTGGGCCCCACAACTAAATGAATAAATTAGGGAAGCTTAGATCGATCGGGAAGGGAAGCGGGAAGGGAAGCTTCGATCCGGGAAGCGAGGGTAGGCTGCCTATAGTGAGGGTAGGCATATTCAAGGGTAGGCTGCCTATAGTTATAGCGAGGGTAGGCGTATACAGTGGCCTAAACAGTTCCTTCAGTGCTTGGGTAGAATGAATGAATGTATAACAGTTCATTTCCTTTGCGTAGGTGGTTGGTGCGGGTGATGCACCCTGACATGCATCGTTGGCAAGCCTCCTCGCATGTTGGCAAGCCTTCTCGATGATCCATTTGGCTTGAGAATTAAGCCCAAATATTTGAACCCTCCCCAATAATATAGAGGAGCAAAAGGGAAAGCCTCCTGAAGCCTTGCCACTACCTCCTCTCTAAGTTCCATAAAACCTACAGCAGACTTAAGGACATTTACCTCCATACCAGAAGCTTTACAATACAACTGCAAAATGTCCTGGAACACCTTGCCTTCACTTTCAGAACCATTAGATAATAATAGGACATCATCACACAAATAATAGATGTGTTAGCTTTTCCTCACCTCCAACCCTAATACCCTGAATACTCCCCACCCTCCTTGCTGCCAAGATAGCTCTACTTAAACCCTCAGCCACCAGAAAAAAGAAGTATGGAGACAAGGGCAGAGTTCGGAGGAGAAGTAAGGGGTGAAGTTAGGGAGGAGACCCCTATATTATTCGGGATGCAACAACTACACTGAATGCTTTTCATAGGTGGAGCAGCGCCCGTTGGGATGCAAAATTGATCAAGTCGGGCCTTACTTGAAACGAGAACCTATGGAAGAACCAACCTCGTGGAAGGAAACCAAAGCAAGATGTGAGACCAAGAGGCAATAAGGAGGGGGTGGCCACTGAGCTGGGCTGAATGACTGAGGGGAGAACAAGGAAGGCTGAGTGCTACCAGGTAGGAGGTGGCCAGAGCCAATGATATGAGGTCCAAGATGGCCTCACAAAGGTCCCATTAGGGGACATGGCTTCATTCAACTTGATAAAACAAAGCAACGAACCCTTCCAAGGTTAACAAAGGTCACCTCAGACAACTAGCAGAAATATAAGGGATGGGATGAAGGAAAAGGAAAAGCCAAGATCACAAAAAGATCATTTTCAAAGCTCTCTCATCAAGAGATCACATCTTGAGGATAGATCAAACTGATGAGAAGAGTGTGTTCTTACTCCTCTATTTTCTTCTTATTCTTCAGATTTATATCCTACTACCTGAAAGTGTGCTTGCTCGAATGCTCTCAAGAGATATTTTTATTCTCTCTTCTAATCATGAAGATTGATCATCGCACCTAATTCGTTGACTCTTCTTCTCATACTTATTTTTGATAAAAGGCTGATATCATGCTCAAGAGAGAGCACAGAGGAACGACTTAGACATGAGCACACATTCGGGAGGAGAAACAAGGTCTTGTACTATGGGCTAAGAGCTTAGAGGGCCGGCCTAGAGGAAGGTCGAAAACGTCTACTACGACTACATATACATATAAACTACATATACTGATTATATATCGACGAGGA
>Ga0316216_1000052_pt1 | contig 16959 bp, 8 predicted proteins | sample NRE6metagenome_FD_207800 | JGI IMG/M metagenome (GOLD analysis project Ga0316216, IMG submission 207800) | Spruce roots microbial communities from Maridalen valley, Oslo, Norway - NRE6 | ecosystem: Host-associated > Plants > Roots > Unclassified | place: Norway: Oslo | collected 2017-09-15
GGCAAGGTGCGAGGGGAAACACCCAGCTACGATCCCGAGCACACAGACCCAGTCACGAAGCATGAAGTCCCAATAAGGAAGGCAAGCCAGTCACGAAGCATGAAGTCCCAATAAGGAAAGCAAGCCATGGGATAAAAATACCGACTTTCTAGGGGGCAAGCCTGATCAATTCCTCATCTTGCGATGATGACTTTTGCAAACCAAGCCTTATTCCTTAACTACCCGTAACTATTCCTATGAAGGAAGGTTTTGACTGAACCAACCGTTCGTCTCGTCGAAAAAGAGAGGGAGGGTCGGATCCTAGTTGCATGCCAGTCGAACTAAGCTTCCATATTCTTTTTAGCCAGCCCCCCCACTTCATGTCAGCGGCCGAGTATTGGAGTGCCAGAGGATCATATATAACGTGCCTCTCGTAACCCGAAAACCATAGCCAATTACTCCCCCTGCACATCGCATCCTTTCCTTCTCCCTTCCCGCACACATCGCAGGACATCTCCTCGATCAGCACCCCTCGACACCATTCCTTCCTTAAGAGGGAGGGAGGCAGTCTTATTGATTAACGAACGCCATAACGTATCACGCTATTCTCTTGGCCATAACCAGGCGACCAGAGGAGAGGGCCGCGGCTCTTCCAGGCTCACATGCATCGCAGCTACTCGTATTTCTCATCCGCACACATCTCAATCTGAACGATCGGCGTTCCGTCCCCCTATCCCTCTCCCTATTCATAAGTTGAGCGATGGCGGCGCGGCCCTTAAGTTAAGTATAGGTCGGTTTCGTTGGTAATACTACTATACGAGACTATAAAACGACTCCGCAGGTTCAATCCGTATATTGCTCCTCCCGGCACGTTGGCAAACTAGCAAACTAGATATATAGATATATAGTCTATCGTATTTATTCTCTATTCTCTACAGATAGGATAAATAGGATGATTGATTAAGGAAATTTTTCATTCTTTCTTTATTTAGTAGCCTTTTGACCTTACTGGGAATATATATCACGGTGAATAGGGTTGATACCTTTAGATAGATAGGTCGGGGCCTTACTTTCGAAGAGAAGTGTGGCTTCCTTATTTAGAGAGAGGATAGATAATGACTCGTATCATTTTGTTTATGCCATAGATTACGTAGCAAGGTTAGGTGGGCTATAGTCTAATATAAGGAGATATACCTTGGGAACAACTCAAGATAAAGAAAGAGAGACTGTTTGTCTGCTGTGAGATCTTGCTAAGGGTGGTGAAGGGACAACTTCATGGAATATCTTTGTAATATCTACTTAGGATATTTCGCTATGCCTTTCAATTTCGGATTGGGATGTCTTCAGGTAGTAAGCGTTCTTACTGTACTTCTTCCCATCGTAATCGATCATCTCCTGTTCCTAAGAATAAGGAGGAAATAGTGGAGAAGAGAGGGGGGATACCCGGTAGCGGTGAGTCGGATGAAAAATAGGAAGGAAGGGTCTAAGGGAGAAATTACTTTATTAAGAACTCTGGTGTCAGAGGTACTAAGGGTGGGTTTATTGTCCTCCCGCTCGTATCAATGACTTTACTTGTTCAGCCACCACTTCTCGGTTATTACATCCCGCTTCAAAGCTCGCTCCGCTCTTTCTACGGACGGAGACGGAGACGGGCGACGGGCTTTCCTCGCCCTCCTCACCCTTCTATGATTACTATTTATCTATTCCCACCCAACCAGCGAGAAACCTTATGTCAGGCGAGCTATCCTTCCTCCCTTTGCGTGGTGGGTCTTGTCCATTACCTTACCGAGATGGAACCAACCCTTACCTTAGATTGGGTAGGGACCAGATTGGCTATTCTGCCTTTCCCAACCAGCCCAAGAGCTACCAAGCCAAGTGCCTTCTCTGCCCTGCCTCCCCCTTGAAGTAGTTAAATTACCAGCTACTCATATTTTATCAATTCTGAAATAGCGTAATTACGTATATAATATTGGTGGCACCAACCCCGAACTACCTCTTCTTGGATAGTAGCTCCTCATTGAATTCCACCTGAAATTCCCGCTTCCCGTCCCTCTACAATCTGTATTCCGATTCGTACAGACAGATAGTCCGTCTCTCTCTTTCGGTGTTAGGAGGCGCAGTCTTTCATGCATGTCCTTAGTCCGTCCATTCGCACCCGGGTTACCTTGCTTCCAGCTTCAACTGAGAGAGATGGCTCGCTCGGCTTTTGCTATTCCATTCATGAACAAACGGCTCTTGTTGAATCGCTGTGTTCTATTACTTAGCAGCTAAGGAATTACGCTTCTCCCCATCCAGCCAGTAGTAGTGGAGCTGCGCAGGGCGTTATTGAAACGCGCTCCCTCATCTCTGAGTGACGGTGAATTCAGATGGAGCCGGGATTTGCTTCCCTCCAACCAGGCTGAAATGATCGTTATAGAATGGCCCCTGCTGCATTAAAGTAAGGGCGCGATATCAATGTAGGCTGGAGTCTGGCCCTTACAGCCTCATCCCTTACAGCCTCATCTAGGACTATCTTAGAGATAACTAGTGGAAAGGAAGGCATGGTATGGTAAAGTGACTTAGTGAATCCACTATCATTCAAACGACTCAACCCTAGTTCTATGACATTAGGCAATCGACACGCAGGAGAATGAATCAATCAAAACTCGCGCTCCCTCCCTCTCTTTATTACGGAATACGGTCCACTAAATAAAGTGATGAGAAGGGAAAATCAATTATGGTGAGGCTTAATCCGAATACATATCACAAGATCGGTGAAATGAGGCACTATCAATGGATGGAATAAAGGGCCGCAAGCCAAGCTATCATGACTAACAAGAGGAATTACATAGCGGGAAGAGCCCTATTTTAGTATAGTGGGCCCGCTCTTCATGACTTCCTTAACCAGTGGCAACCAAGGTGCATGATATTTTATTGGAACAAAGCGAGATTGAGGAAATGCTATATCTACATGTCCGGGAATATATATAATACCACTTAAAGCTATAATACTACTTCAATAAAGGCTGTCGTAGATAGGAATCCTTAGAGGATCGGCACTGGGAGAATGGATGAAGTTAGGTCCGGAAAAGAGGACATTTAGAAGCTACTTTAACGGCGGTCACATGACTTACCGAAGCTACTAGGAACCCGTGCATCTCCTGCTTCTGACACTACGTTAAGGAACTTACACTCCGTTAAGGGACTGACACTCTGTGATGTCTGTAGTTATATATGAGTTTATGGAACCCGCTTATGGAACCCGTTCATTTCCCGTTCATCACTAAGAACCCGCTCCTATAAGGAACCCGTTCCTCTGAGGACATATCGGGATAGATGACATATCGGGATAGAGGGAGGAAATCTCGGGATAGAGGATTGATTAGAGTAATTAATATGGGTAAAGATTGATTAGAGTAATTAATATCGGGATAGAGGAGAGTCATTAATATCGGTAAGGAACCCGTTCATACTTGTAAGGCAAGGATATGTCTTCTATGTGGGCAATGATGCCTGGTAAGTCTCTTGATGCCTGGTAAGTCTCTTGATGCCTGGTGAGTCTCTTGCCTTCTGACTTGATAGAGTGCGTATAACTGAGTGCATCAAACCTTGCCTTATGACTTTATCTTTGACCTAGCCATAAACACTAGCAACCCTAGATACATGCTCAAGAAAGTGATAACCCACATTGCAGGAATCAGGGTGAGATAGCCAGCCACCCTAGATACATGCGCTATTACTGGAACACCCACATTGCATCCATTAGGGTCTGCCCTCACCAACGAGTCTCCCCAGACATGCTCAGAACTGTACCATCCAAATGGCACCACTCTGGGATTGTTACATGAGTATCCCCTCTATAAATGAGTCTACCCAGACATGCTCAGAACTGTACCAGCCACATAGCATCTCAATCAAAGTACACGTCGTCCCTCACCCATATGATGAGTGAGCGTTAACACCCTTCAAATGAGGATTGGTTACTGAGGATTGGTGAAAATAAAACAGGCCCTGATGCGTTAAAGTATTCACCTCGAATGAAGGTTCCTTAAACCCACAAGAAAAGATATATGTTATTGCGGTCCCCACTTGAGCCCGCCTCACCTAAGCCTGCCTCGCCTGATGGCTCAGCTTTTCGAGGCAATAGAAAGAAAGAGCACTGACTCTCCAAAAGGATACTCACGTGAAAAGTGGTTATACGTCATCAAGACCAACTATGGGTGCGAAGGAACTAAAACGAAGGTTGAGCAAGGAAGCATAAGTGAAAGCGGAAAACCGTCTCAATGGCTCTTCTGGCGCGTTCTTGCACCACTTCCAGTCTACCCTTGACGATTTGTGTGGCCTTTATTGTGACTCGTCCATCATACGCTCTGACTCATTCATCATACGCTTCAGCTTCTCAAGAAAGAAAGGAAGAAAAGAGTGATGGAAACCATCCTCCCATGAAGTACCGATCAAGAGAGTCCCGTACTAATGAACCTGGTCTTCTAATGAGGGTTGGTTGCTTTCTCACCGCGTATAAGTAAGAGTAAGTAGTTCGAGGTAAAGTTAAGGGTCAAGTTAGAGGTTACATGCTTGCTATCAGAAGCTCATCTTTTCCTATTTGGTGAATCTCTAGACGAATTACCCCGACTTGCCCTCCTAGGGGGAATGAGTCCAGCTACGCTCTTAAGGGTTGGGTTGAAGCGCCCGGATCTCCCAACCTTCTCGATCCCTTCACGGGATGAGGTAGATCTTAAGGTTATTCCCTCTCTGTTCCATATATAGTAAGTCAAGCATCTCATCTATAGTAAAGTAAGCGTGGCTTACCTCTTCTCTCAGTAAGGCGTAGCATATTGATAGGCGTAACGTGAAGAAGCGGACCGGGCTACACGAATTGAAAGCCAGTAAGTAAGGTAAGGTAAGGCTACACGTCTTGAAAGGATTATCTATCAGTATGAGAGGGACGGAATACAGGCTGTAAGGAAGGGGCTGTAAATGGGATCGAAGTTAGTGAACGAGATTAAGAAAATAAGCCGATTAGTACCGTTTAAAGCAATCCATACGTCCAGTCATTCCTTCCTTCTATCTATGAAATAAAAGATATCCTTACTTCTATTTATTCCCCTCAAATCACACCGGCACAGGACACTTTTCTTTATTCCCCTCAAAGACTTTAGGTTAAGGCCCGGCGCAGTCAGGACCAAACCAGGGTACTTTTCCGTCTCAAATAGGTCCGCCTAGAACGTTACAGGGCCTTGCCATGCCGTAACGCCCACACCGGGAAAGTCCAGGAAAGTCCTTAGGAATATGAATATATAGAGGACAATGAAAAACATGAAAGTGTGATACCTAGGGTTTCTAACTAGTGAAAGCTATCTAATAAGCGCCCCTCCCTATAATCTCATAATGCGGCTCCTAATGCACTGTCTAAAGGCTCAGGAATAATCTAATGCAGCTACTTGCTCTCTCTTCGTTCAAGCAAGTTTCTCCCTCTCCCCTTGGTCTTCGAGTTCGCTGCCTCGCCCGAGGTAAAGATTTAGGCCCCAATTTACTATATATAGGTCCCCTAGCCAAGGGGGGAAAAAGGAGATTTTATGGGGGCTTTCTCTATTGGTTCACGTGAGCTATTGTTCTTCCCGTGACTCTTGGCTTCGCTACTTTTTTTCGGGTAGACCAGGTTCACGTGAGCAACCCAGTGTTAAGCGAGCAACTAGGTTTATCCCTGTTTCACGTGATCAGCTTGGTTCAGGTAGCAGTCCCAGTTCAATTCAAGTAGCAGTAGTTAGCGAGAGTAGCAAGTTGAGAAATGGAGGACGGGAACAAAATAGGTTCGGGATGATATAAAGTGGGTTAGGATAAACCTATATTATTCCCTCAATCGCATAGCTCAGGTAAGGATTAAGGTGGTACCGAAGAGAAGGTAGAAGGATCGTTACTTATAAGTATTAGCATAGGTAGATAGATTCACCTAGTATTAGTAGTAGCTAGATTCACCTAGTATAAGTATAAGTCTCAGTAGCTAGATTAACCTATATGAGTATCAGTAGCCAGATTCACCTATTTCTTCTTCTTTCTTAGGATTAGTTTCACCTAGTTATCACTTAACTTCACTGCTTAGAACTACACTTATATAACTTCACTGATGAGAACTACCCTTATCCTTTCCTTATCCTTATTGGTTTAGGTCACTTCACTGCTTATACCTACTTTCTGTCCTTTCCTTGCTTGGTTCGGTAACTTGCTTAGACCAACTTGCTCGGGTTAGGTAACTTGCTTGTAGGTGAGGTAGATAACTTGCTTGGACTGATCTATTTGGTTTAGGTAACTTGTACAGATTCTCACCCAACAACTAGCTTGCTTAGGATTACCAGCCCAAAAACTATCCGAGGTTTACCAGCCCGCTTAGGAGGTTTACCAGCCCAACAACCAGCTCGCGAGATAGCCCAGATTCCAGTGACTATTACTCTTCCAGTGACTAGTGGTTCACATGACTATTACTATGACTTGGACAGAGAGCTTCCAGCCAGCGACTCTCTCTTCCAGTGAGTAGCTCTGGGTTCAGTGAACTACTTGGACTTCCCGGCAACATGGGGGATTTATTTGATTCTCCGTAAACGGAGTACCAACGTCGTTATATACGTAATTACGCATTTCAATTTCTCGCAGTTACCTCTCGCAGTTCAATCGCATTTTCCCCTCCTTCTACTTCCATTTTGTAAACTCCAACTCCTGTTCCTGTCTCCTCTTCCACGGCTTCTGCCTTTGCCCCCTGTTCCGACATATTTGCGTTTTCCAGGCAGGATTAACGAGGGGTATTCCCACACACTGGACCTTCATTCACGAAGCCTTCAGGCAGGCAGTATGATGATGGTCTGGAGTAAGCTTAGATTGGGTCTCACAGCTCGGAGAAGGTGACGGCTAGGGATCCTCATCCTGTGACGGTTAGTGCGGTTAGTGTGGTTCGCGATGCTGTTATAGCAATTATCGTCCTGTGCTCTTGGTGCTACTTCCACTGGACCTGGAGGATCTCCAATGGGCTATGGCCCGGGCTGAAATGGGCTATAGCTCACGAAATGGAAGGGTGAGTTAGTTTTCACTTATATATGTAATTACGTAATCGATCATATTAATGAAGTAGTTGGGCTAAAATAGACGAAGTGGAGGGCGAGCGAGAAATCCCTCTTGCTTGTTCGAACCCGTAACTACCCCAGTGGATAGAGCTAAGATGCTTATCCTACTAGCTAGTCAGTCGTGCAATCCAATAAGCAGGCGCAGCATTCTAGCTTTATTATGGTGCGTTTCTTATTCCTAGCTGTCTTATGGTGGGTAGAACAATGGCGAGTGGGACCAACTTAGATTCTCTATACTACCTATGCCGATTCTCTTTCCTTACTTCCTTGTTGGACCGCCCCTATAAAATACCTAGTCCGTTGGACCACCCCTATCGAATATGTGGGCTGTGGATATGTGCTGCTCTTCTAACGGGCAATTATTTACTATTGGCTGACCTTCTGGCACTGACCTTCTGGCTATATCAACTATGATCGATCGGAAATGATCGGCTGTCAATGACCACCTTCTGGCTATGAGACTGTTGCTTATGTTCTATGACTGGCCCCTTCTGGCAATGACTGTAGCACTGAGTAGAGCCTGTAGCAATGAGACTGTAATGACTAGCTGCTATGGGAATGACCTTCTAGCAATGACAACTGGCTCTCGGCAAGGACTCCCGGCAAGGCCTCCTTCCTGGCTCTTGGCAAAGAGAACTAGCTATTGGCACTGACCTTCAGGCAATGAGAACAGGCAATGAGTGTCTATGACAACCGGCTATAAGCTATTACCTTCTTTCTGTCTATGATTGGCTATAGGTGCTTCTTATTGTGTCAGTCTGCTATGTGAGGTGCTCTATGTGCTGCTGCAGTAGGAGTAGGTGTTCCGGGCGGACTTCCAGGGCGGGTTCATTAAAGGGCGGACTGACTGTGCCTTACGCGGACTGGTACTGTGCGGACAGGGCTTGGCGGAAAGTAAGCTCTAAGCTTAAGCAGGCAGCAATAGAGAAGAGGTAAGTGAGACTGTGTTCTATCGGTTTTCACATCCCTAGGTTTGTTATATCGTAAGTAAGCAAGAGACCCACCTTCTTCGGCAAGCGGCAAGTTCGATCAGCAGGCGATTAGTAGTGATTCACACACAGTGTTGATCACAGTGCCGTACCTGCCATGTGCCATGCCGGGGCTGTTTGATGTGCCCCTTCTGTGGACAACTTGGCTCTCTCTTTTGGTGGGGAAAATGGGGAATGTAATCTCTTTCGTTTGTTGGGTGATTCATAAAGCCGGCAAGAAGAAAGGCGCTCACTCGACCTCCTTGTAATAATAATACCTACCACTCATGCATGTGTCCTACGCTAGCAGCCGGGCCACTGGCAGCAATAATACTAGTCATCGGCATGAGTCAGGTAGCGAGTGATGTTGTGGACAGAGATACAGCCAGCCTTCCTTCTGCTTCTCCCTTTACAGACTCCACCTTACTGACCCTAGCGAATACTGCACCTGAGCGGATCCTTATAATCCTTGGGCAGACTTAGCTATACCCCACTTCTTCTTCCTTCATCCTTGGAACATCCTGAGCTTGGCCTAGCCTGGGTGACTGCCTGATACTGAGGTAGATCGAGACCAGAGACGATACCTATCAGATCATCTGGTCTCGTGGTGGGCCCGCTCAGAGACCTGCCATGCAACCTGCCTTATATTCCACCTTATCGCTCTGCTGCTCTTCGACCTGGCTTGGCTTTAATTGGCAGAACGATGTTTCAGATGCTAAAGACTTTGCCGAACCACCCCACCTCGTTGCTATCGAACCTACCTCACCATGCCAACCTTAGGACCTATGAGAGAACCAACCATTCCTACCCGCCCTGATTCCGATCAACCTACCGATTTGAAGCATGACGACCCGACAACAAACCCATATGGCGATTACACATGAAGGATGTGGTGCTGGTCATACTGAAGATATTGCTTTCACTCCGTGCCTCACTTGAGTTTTTCTTGCTGCCAGTACAGGAAGGAACTCTCTCGCCTTTCTACTGGCCTTATTATGGGGGATCATACCTAAATTCGACCTCGGAAGGCAGATCCAGCACTGTTCAAGAAGCAGCCCCTGCCTTACTACTATTTGATGCCGTCTTGGACAGGGAGGTTTCTTCATGGCCTGGGATAAAGAAGGAGACCAATCCGTAGGCGTTAAGCAAGGGGATATATATATAGTAGACGCCATCACTCTACCGCAATGGATTTACTCCACTTATATTCTATTCGCTCAAGGCTGCGCCATCATGGCATAAACACCAGAATTTTGTCCCGATTCCTTCCGTTTTCACACTCACTTTAAAGCAGGAACGAGAAGGCCCTACTCACAGCAAGCAGACAGGCTCCACCTTTGATTAATTAATACTTGTGCGTAAGGAATAAGATCATAGATAGGGCAGGTAAGGAAAGAATACCCTATCGACATTCTATCTATAGATAGTCTTTCTACAAAGGGAGGAAATTCATTCTTTCAGCTAAGTACTTTCCTGCAGCTAAGGACGTCGGGAACTCAGGGATGGCGGCAAGGGAGAATCAAATATATATATCTTCGCAGGTCGGGAAGGGCTTACCCTATCCGCTATCAATCTCTCTCCAGCTAGCAAAAGTACCTCCTCATAGTCAAGGTCCTGAAAGGTCAACCCAGTAAGGTTCTTATCAACCAACCCTTCTAACGCGAAGTCAACCCTGAGTTATAGGGTCCTGGCTTTGTATTCCGGTCCCCTCAACCGGAAGAAAGAGAAGCTCAGGGGGAAAGTAAACCCAGGGTGGAAGGTCTTGAAATGCCCCTTACTTTACGAATGAAGACCTCACTGTATCAAATTTGAGGGAAGGAAGGGGCGAGGATACAAGCCGCTCGATCCCCCCATCAGGGGAGAGAGGGTGAGGAACGTAGGGACAAAAACGTGATTTTTCCCTTCTTATATACCAACCGGGGCCCCATTTTATAGGGTTTCAACACGAAATGGGTTAGGGAAATTATCACGAAAGTAATTGCCTAACGCCTTAAATGAGCGGGCTAAAGTAGTGACATTTTTAGGGAGTTATGTCTTCTCCAGTCTCGGCTCGGGGTGATCATAGGTCTAGGGATGCTCATAGGTATAGGTATTGGGATGCTCACAATATAAGATGTATACAGCACAGATTTAGATCCTTACCTTCCTTAGTGATAGAGATCTATAACATTTATGACTTCATATTAGAAAATTGGGGTGGATTTTCTCCAAGAAACCCTGAAGTCGACCAACCATATTGAATCCCGGCGGAGTCGATCCCACGATTCATTATACACATATTACCAAACCTTGAATGCTGTAGCTCGATTGATTGTGCCAGAATTTATTTGTTCGGAGCTTTCTTTCTTGAATTGATTGGGTCCGATGTACCGGAACTGGTGACAATTCACCCGAGCACTATTCCATATATAATGAATCGTCCCTCTCCTCTATGGCACATGCAAACATTTGATCGGCTGGCTGTGAGTTCAGAATGACCAGCAAACTTCCCTGCTCAACTCGACTTGCTATTCGAAACACTGAATGAAACAAGAAACTGTGCTGATTTGTCTCGATGCCCAGAGGTAGGTCGAGTCCCCAATTAGAGCGAGCGAGATCCGATGCTGTCTGTCCCGATAAAGCACAAACCCAGTCCAAAGCGCATTCATGGTAAGTCTACCGATCCACTCTGCATTGATCAATGTCAAGTGCCATAAAGTACCAAGCGAGCCTGCCAAAAGCACATCTACGGGAGCAGCCCTGAGCGTAATCTACAGCCTTTTCATATAGTACCGGTCATCAGTCACTATGTTTCAGTCAAGCGCCATGTGCCAAGCGAGCCCATCCAAAGAAAGCATATCCATAGATAGTCGACATACCCACTCCGACCGGCGATGATGACCTGTAGCATAATACATAATAGATTAGTTTAGCTCCTCTTCTGACTCTTAATACTTAAAATACATAATAGTGATTCTTAATTCTAGAGTCTACTCTTATTCCTAATCTAAAGTATAAGCTATGGAGGGAGATCCTATAAGTTATAAGTACAAGTATATCATTGTCTAGTTATAGCTTAGTGAGTGTTTAGTTATAGGTTAGGTATATACTTGATCTTCTTCCTGTCTCTTGACAGCCTACCTGACTGACAACTTCCATCTAATGAGGAGTAATCTAAGAATCTAATGAGGAGTAATCTAAGAATCTAATGAGGAGTTATCTGTTTCTATAGCTTGCTTACTAAGCCTTGTTTCATCATGTAAAGATACTTAATCTGTCAAAAGTATTTCCTAAGCGATAAATGATAGTCCCTAAAGACCAAAGCATATAAATGATAGTACGTAAAGAGTCTTTCTACATGAGCTACTTAATATATACTATACTCTGACTCCTTGTTCTATCTACTAACACAACCTATTCCTCCTTTCTATTTCTACTAGCACAACAAGGAATATAGTCTTACTTACACAGTTCCTAATCTAAAGATCATAAAGCTTATACTATAGAGGGCATAAAAGGTATATAATTCTAATCCTTATACTATATAAATATAATTACTAATCCTTCTCCTGTATAAAGTAAGTGTTAATCTTTCTAATTAAGTTCTACATAATCTATATAATCACAGGAATTAGAGGCTTTACACCTTGCATTACGGGAATATTTAGGAGGGACGGACCTTCCCACCCAATCAAAAGGTTATTCGCGATGGAATGCCAACTTCATACAACAAAGGAATTTTACAGTTACTGCCTTAACCTACCAGTAAGGCGAACAAATAACCGCGGAACAACGGGCGTATCTATCTTTTGATAGAAACCCGCCTCACCACCTATGAGATGCCCTACCCCAATATAAGTTAGCAGGGTCTTCTACTCAATTTAAGAAAAGCACACCACACCTCAGAGACACAAGGTCTTTATTCGATATCTCTTTTTGCTCAGAAAGACAGGATTGATAAGGAACCTCATTACGCTGGACACTCACAGAAAAAAAGAGAATGAAACTAAAATATGGAGCTCGAACATAACCTACCTTCAGATTACTTATTTAGACGGGGCCCTCCCTTACCTCCACAGAATAGACTTACATATCACGTTTATAAAGAAAAGATACATCAGCTACAGTCTTAACATCAGATTGAATAATGCCCCTTTTTATTACTCTTAGGAGCAACCAAGCACTTCGGGAGGCAGAAACACACCGGATTGATCCACCTTGGACTACAAGAGACTCAAGGAAATAACTCCTGCCAGATAAAATACGAGTAAACGCCTTTACCTTTTTTGCTTACGCTCCCTCTATCGGGTACTCACGGAGCCAGGGGTCTACTTATTAGCTATTTTATACTTGGTGTATCATTACGAAAGCACACCATTAGGCAGGCTCTCAAGGGCGAGGCCCAAGCATTCTCATCTACTGAACCAGCAGGAAGTGCACTTGCGAGGTTGGATGAACCCGCGTGGAGGTGGGATCGATTAAAGATTTTAGCGGTTTGAACCGGATGAGGAATGAATACTTTAGGGCAGTGTTGACATGTTGTGCACGTGGATGCTTCAGCCCTATTTTGAAACAGCGGGCGGCTCCCTACTACTCAGGGAGATAAAAAGCCCCAGTCCTAGCACCTCGATAAGGGTCAGTAGAGTTGGGGATCTACCACTCAGCGGGGGAGACGCACTATTGCCGGGATAAAACGTGACAACCCAATCCAGGTAGCGAGATGGAGATTGAAGTGAACGAGAGCGCACTAGAGTGTTTACGAGACGGGGGCCGGAGAAACAAACGTGCAGCAAGCCCAAGGATCGGTCCAACGATCGATTACACCTTGCGTCACACAAGGCAGTTGCGTGCAGCAAGCACAAGGATCGGTCCAATGATTACACCTTGCATCACACAAGGCAGTTCAGCTCGCAGGAGACAATACAAGTGGACCACATTAGAACAGAAAGAAACACACGGACGTATCACACTATTTCACACTGGGCGAACCTTCAAAAAGTCCCACATCTAATCTTCATAGCCAATACTTTGATTTACGGACAACCAGGAAGGAAGTAAGCCAGCCAAGTCAGTAAGCAGTCAGGAAGGATGCAACGATGGAAGCATTGAAGGTTAGTCAGTCCGTTGCGAGTTGCCAGGTTTAAGAGCCTCATAGCCTAGCCTCCTTTTTTCTTCAGTCAATCAACTTCAACTAGTCCTAAAGAAAGACGGACGCAAGGACCCGGCAAGCTTCGCATGCTCATATATACTAATAAGTACTTATATACTCCCCACCCTTACCCCACTTTATATTATATTGGGGGGGGCCGCACGGTTACGGTTATTGACGTGCTACTAATTGAAAGTGAGCTTATCGGGTTATTTCTCCGCGAACCGGTCAAATCAAAGTAGTCTCCAGTTAAAGTGAGCGGGCTGGCTTGCGGGGCGCGAGAGAGAGAGAGAGTTATTTACCGGGCGGGGCGGTATGGAGATATCCCGGTTAGATAGGTACTAGACCGAGTCGGGTTGTGCTGGTCCTTCCTAAAAGAAAGAAAGAAAAAGAAAAGAAAGCTTTCAATCATTAGTTGGAAGGAGCTTAGGAGCCGGAAACACAATTAATACAGGAAGGAAGAAGCCCCAATAAAACATAAGTGGAAGAAACAGCAGAGCCCGCAGCAGCAGCACACAGCAGCAGAGCACACAGCAGCAGCACCCACAGCATTGGCAGCGGACAGAAACACAGTAAGTTTCGGGGGTTCATCAGAAAGGAGAAAGCGGATCACAGGTGCGAGAAGCTGAGCCATTTTGCCTATGTTAAGCCGTGGTTTGACCTTTCACCTATATTGGTTTCGAATACACTCTTTTAATAAGCCTGAACAACCTGTGGTTAAAGCAGCTAAGCCCACAATATAGATAGGTAGATCTGTAAGCTTAGGAGCCCTATAATTACCTGGAAGCCGCTGGGAGCCGTACTACCACTGCTATCTACTTGAAGGCCAGTATAAATTGGGTGGAGCTTTTAGGCTTTATATATTTACATTTAGGCAGTCAGTCGTGCTTGGAGCTAGACCATCAGGAAAGATAGATCATAAGGAGGCTCATTAGGCTGCTGCATTAGGCTGCTGCATTGGATCCGCCCGAGAACCGCTACCTGCACCCGCTACCCCCTGCGCCCGCTACCCACTCCAGACTCCCGAACCCCGATACCCCATACCTACTCCCTACTCCCTTATTATCCTACTCTCCCTCCTTTTACTCCTTATTCTCCTACTACTTTCTACAGAGGATAAATACCGCGGGAATATGTTACGCTACCGCTCAGGAAAGATATGTTACGCTGCCGCTCAGGCCCTACCGCTTCCTTGTTGGGGAATGAATGAGCAACGATCCGTAAAGAAAGAAAGATTGAAGCCCTGGTTGACAGAAAGAAAGAGCCTTGCTTCCAAGAAGAGATCGGGGAGGAGTCTTAGGAGCCTGGTCATTGAGCGCTACCAACCCGCCCTTCCTTCCGCTACTGCCCGCATCAACAGGAACGACCAACGGTAACAGATTAGCACCGGTAACTTAGACAGAGGAGCGAGTTACGAAATAAGGTACGAAATAAGGAGCGAAATAAGGAGCGAAGGCTTGGAATGGCCAGTAAGAAATTCCCCCGGCGAGGAGCGTTCATCCATATCGCTTCCTTCCTTGTCGTGGAAGGTCTGGTAAGTCAGGGTCAAGTCAGGTCAGGTCTGGTATAGTCTGGTCAAGTGCTGAATAGTTCCCCTTGCGCCCTACTTCCAAAGGAGGACATAAGCTTCGAACCGGATATGGTGGGGTGGTGGAGAATGTTTTTATTGGGGCCGAGTGTTCTTCTGATGAGATCGACATATACACCACATTATTTAAGGAGTTTAGAGATGTCTTTGTGTGGTCTTATGAAGAAATGCCTGGTATCGATCCCGGGATTGTCGAGCATTAGATTAAACTATAGCCATATGCTAAACCCGTTAGACAAAAACTCCGCCCTATTAATCCAAGGAAAGAAGCTGCCATCAAGGCGGAAGTTTCAAAATTGCTTCATGATGGCTTCATTTATCCTATACCCTTTATGAAATGGGTCTCCAACCTGGTTCCGGTAACTAAGAAACAAGGGACAATCCGTGTCTGTACTGACTTTCTTGATTTGAACCTTGCATGTCCTAAAGACAATTATCCCACCCCGTTCATTGACCAGATTATCGATGAGTGTGCGGGTAATGAAATCTTCTCCTTCATGGAAATAGGGAGCTGGATACAGGGAAGTCAGTCATTGGTGGAGCATTTTCCCTTCTGTCCTCTCGGTCAATAGGTAAAGCGTTTAATATAGAACTAAGCATTTCCCGCTCGTCGAATCTCCGGCGAGGTAGGCAAGGCAGCCGGAGTGGTTCGAATGTTCGGGATCTATTCCTGTCTCCAGTCTCAGCTGCGGATTCCTATCCCTCAAAGGAAGGCCAGTTCTTCTTCTTCTTCTACTAGCCAATTCTTTTCACTAGGTGCTCCCGGTGACTGTGATCTACGACCAGCCTTCTTGTCCACATTTCATTCCGTACAAGTTTCCTAGTTTCTGTGATTTCCGTTCTTCCAAGGTAGATACTTTGAATGAGACGTTGCTTGAATCCCCTGGCCTGGATGTCGCATTCCTGGGCCCAGCTCATTTCCCATTTCCTACTCTACTTAAATGGATCCCGTGTTCTTGGCTTCTGTCTTGATCCTATTCAGAACCCATTCCTATTTCTTGGAACCCTGGTTTCCTGTCGGAATCCCTTTCTAATGCTTGCTGGGTTGTTTGTTTGGTACATGGTCGGTCTGATTTACCCATGATGGCTATTCTTCCCAAACTGCTCGTACTCTTAACCCCAAACTCGGTGCAGTGCATTTCTCTACTTCCACGGAATCTCCCATGTCTTCGTACCGCTGCTCCTAGTTCTTTCTTACCTGCGACTGCTATCTCACTGCCTCTCTGTTTGCCTGCTGTCTATCCACTATCAAGCTTGCCTGCCCGTGCTCCATTCCTAACTCCCTTGTTTTCGTATAGCATCAATATGTCCTGTACTGTTGGGTTCTTGTGAGATCTACGGTTTCTTCTCTCTGTTCCACCAATGGCTGTAGATAGTCGAGGGCAGGGCTTGAAATGAGGGTCGGAAATAGCAATAGTAGGGCAAATGCGGGTAGGCAATAGTCTTTCTTGTAGGCAATAGCAATAGTAGGAAATGAGGGTAGGAAATAGCAATAGTAGTATTGAGGGTAGGTAAATAGTAGGCTTGAGGGTAGGCAATAGCAAGAGTAGGCTTTAACGCGGGTAAGCCTATAAAGGGTAAACTTGGAACATGAGGCCGGGGCTAGATTGATTGGGATTGGTGTGGAAGCAATAAAGCAGTTCCTTGTCATTTCGAGCGGCAGCGATAAAGCTGTTCCTTGTATTTCCTTTTCGATCAGTCAATCAAGCACCTTCGGTAGAGCACCTTCAAACGTAAACCTTCACCCTCCACTATCACGGGATGGAATGAACCCTCCCTCAACCATATCATGCAGTCCATCCTTCTTTCCACTCGTCAAAGCAGTCCATCCTTCCTAACCTTTCCACTAATCAAGGCAAGTCCATCCACCGACTCCCTTTCGACCAACCCAAACCAAGCAGATTGATACGGGCAGTTAAGGGCAGTTAGGCATTGAATAAGGGCAGTTGGGCTAGTGTACTCCTCAACGAGACAGTTGGGGCTCTTCTCCTAATTGTGACTGGGGCAGGGCAGTTAGGTGAGGTTATACTTGCCTTACTCCAAAGGTGGGTGGATCTATACTTGTCTTCCTCCAATGGGTGGGTGGATTTACGTCCGGGCTAGAGTGATTGTACAGTCGACGTAGTGGAGGAGGCGAAACGCCGTGGAGAAGGGCAGACTGGTAGATAGATTGATTGGACTGGTCAAGTTCGTATCGATGCTTCA
>Ga0316216_1000053_pt1 | contig 16958 bp, 8 predicted proteins | sample NRE6metagenome_FD_207800 | JGI IMG/M metagenome (GOLD analysis project Ga0316216, IMG submission 207800) | Spruce roots microbial communities from Maridalen valley, Oslo, Norway - NRE6 | ecosystem: Host-associated > Plants > Roots > Unclassified | place: Norway: Oslo | collected 2017-09-15
GTCCCGTAGCCAGCGTTCCATAGCCAGCGTTATATTAAGTGCCAACATATCGAGCCGAGATATCGAGCTTAGCTTTCAATACGTTACTAATAATATTTCTTCCATGCCATGGCATCAAGTTGAATTATTAACTTGTGTTCCGCATCGGTGAGTGAGGTCGAGGTCTAGGTATGGTTCGAGGGCAATGGGTTTCGCCGAGGTCTAATTAGAGGGTCTCGGTTCTAGGAAGAGTTCGAGGGCTATGGGCTATGATTGTTAATGATGTTTTATCTCCCGGGTATTGGGAACGGGCGTCTATCTATTAGCTCCCGGGTATCTTCTAGCGGTAATCGGCACCTCCACCTCCTGTGAATGAGTTTATCTCGGTCGGTATCCATCCAGTAAATGCCCTTTCCCTGTGGCAACCTCCAGGTCCGTAGGTTAATGAGGATCTCCCGGGTATCTATCGTCAACGGGCGGCTATCTATCGGCAAGCATCAATCGGCACCTCCTGGGATCGACTCTTGGCTCAACTAGTGGCAATCCTGGATCGAGTGATCGACTACTGGCATCGGCACGTGGGATCAACTCTTTCTTGGGATCAACTACCAGCATTGAGTACCAACGTCGAAAAAGACTCCTCGACTATTGGCAAAGAGTCTTGGCATTGCCTCCTGGGATCGCCACCTGGCATTGAGTAGCATATCGAGTAGCAGAATCAAGTAGCAGCATCGACTATGACTCACTGCATCGACTACCAGCATAAAAACCTGTCATCGAGTGCATCGATCGCCACCTGTCCTGGCATCGACTCTTGGATCGACTACCGGAAAAGAGTACCGGCATTGAGTACATCAACACCTGGATCGACTAATGGCTCTCGGCAATGGAATGATACCGTCTATCGGCCGGCGGCAATAACTGTTTCCAGCCGCCCAGCCCGGGAGCTCAACCGAGTAGCTGAGTAACCCAGTCCAGAACCATGAGCCCATGCCATCCCAGGTCATGCCAGCTCAACCGAGTATCCAAGCCGAGCAATCGATTCTATCCCGCGAATTATAGAGAAACTTAATCAAAATATTGAATGAGAAGGAGCGAGGATACGAGCCGCTCCTCCGACCACCGGGAGGGGGAGGTTTTCCTGATTCTGTCCCAACCAAACATTGTGCCTGCCCCCAACGGTGGTGCTTAAGATGGTAGCCCATAACATAAGCGGATCCATCCAGTTAAGGTTCCTTTTAGGTGCGGTAACTTCGCATTATATATGAGATTGTCCAGAGTGGGCCATATCTCCTCTGTAAGTCCTTCTTTTTATTCTCTCGGGCGTGAAGGGGCACCTCTAAGGTGACTCTATAGGGTCCTTTTCATCTCTTGGTTATGTTGGCTCAATAGGTTCCTTATCCTTCCTCTCGGCCAGCGGTGATGTGGGGGGGTTTTCTTTGTCCGTCCGTGGGAACCCCCCCCTCTTAGAAGACTGTGCGCCCCTCTCAGAAGACTAATCAGTTGAGAAAATCCAATCCAATGGAGTTTGTAGTAGTTGTTTGTAATAGGATAGTTTGGGAGTTTGGAGTTGTATGGAGTAGGAGCAGGAGTTGGAGGTTCAAGGTGGAGGCTTTCTCTGTAGATGTCACCACTTATCGGGATGTGAGATTTGGCTACTTATCGGGACGTGATATAATATCAAGTAAGAAAGCTAATTTTTTTTTTCTGGATGGCTCGTATTGTGAGCTGTTACATCTCTCTTGGGTCTGGCTCTGACTGGCTATGTGGGGTAGGGGTTTCAAGTAGGAGTTGTAGGTGGGAGTTGTATGCCTGGCTGCCATGGCAAGGTCTGCTGGTTGGGTCTCCCGGCAAGGTAGGAGCCGTGTGTTCCGTCGGGGGGTAAGGTTCGAGGGTTGAGGGGTCAAGGGTCTAGGGCTGTGGTTCTTCCGTCGAGGAGTTCTGGCTGCTACGGTTAGTTCTCCAGGTCTGCCGGTTAGTCCTCATTCGTGTCTGTGGTACCCGCCTATCCCGTAAGATGAGGCAGTGTTTGGTGGGAACGCCTTCTCTCGTAAGATGGGGCATTTGTCTGTGGGAACGCTATTCTCGTAAGATGGTTCAGTTGGAACGCTATTCTCATAAGATGTGGCAGTTGGGAACGCCTATTTCGGAAGATGGGGCTACGCCTCTCTCATAAGATGTGGCAGTTGGGAACGCCCCTCTGCATAAGACTAATCAGTCGCCTTTGGCCGCACCTTCCCTTCCCGGCCAGCCCCATCAGAAGACGATTCGTTTCAAAATAAAATCAGTTCACTCAATCAATGCCAATCCCGGAAGACGTATCCTCCACGCACGCCACCCGTCATTCAAATGGTCCCTGCTCTCAGAAGCCATTCATTATTGCTCAATCGATCAATCAAATCTATCAATCAACCTCCCTCTGTAAGGCGTGTGAAACCAAAAGCAGGTGCATCGTAAGTAATGCATCATCCGTCAAATCGAGGTAGTAACTCCTGTCTGTTCCATAGGGTAAGTGATTTCAAGGGTCGATGATCAAGGGTCGACATTTGAGGTCTTCCTGTTTCTATTCGAGTAGCCCAGTCTGAGTATCTTAGGTAAGAGCATTCCCAAGGTTCTGTAGTGGTAGAGAGCCAAGGGTATAGGGTTTAGGGTCTAGTCTATTATTCCATATCGCACAACGAATTGTTAATGCACAAAATAAGGATTCTTGCATCTACATTCCTCTCTGATCACTAGGGGAAAAATTAATGATACACCAAGCTCTATGAAGGATCTAAAATGCACCGGACATTGGGTAATTTATCTGTCTCCACCTACCTAGTTGTGTGGTGGATAGTGATGATTCTCATTCTTGGTGCTCTCCTCTCTTGTTTGTTGGGATGATGAGCCCGAACGATACATGGATAAATGAATAGAAATGTTTCACTTTGTTGTTTGGCATAGGGCAACCGAAAATGGATTGGGGCTAGGACCGCATTGGTTGACTGAGGGGTAAACCCTGTTTGATGCAGGTTGAGGGGTAAACCCTGTTCGATGCATGCTCCTCCCCTCCGTCTTCTCGCTCTCCCGCTCCACCACTTGTGTTCGTCGGTAGGAGGGATAACCTAACTAAAGGGATAACCTAACTAATGGGTGTCTAATCAAGGCCTTAAGATAGTCCGAAGTAGTAAACTGAAAAGGCCAATTCTTCGTTTTCGGGTTAATCAGGTTGACTTGTTGGTCAGCGAGGGCAGAAATGCATAATTACATATATAATAGCAGCCACTTATTTTATTTCCTCGGCGAAGGATTGACCTTTACTTTTTTTACCTCTCTATTAACTGAGTTTATGTATGTCAATTTGATTCTCCTACCCATTCCCTCCTTCTAGTAGTTCGGCTTTATTTATTTATTTATATCTCTTTATTTTTCTTTTGCTATTATCGCTATGGGGACATCACGGGACACTCTTCCAACCTCGTCTGACCTTGATCCAATACTCGACTCGACAACTTGCGAAGGACCTGTGTGCGCATTTTAAGCTTAGGAGGAGATGAGCTCTATTCTTGCGAATACAAGCTCTGATTTTGTTTATGTTGGTGTTTCCCGTTCCTCGTGACTCTGGTGTACTCGTTGTGGGCTGCGCTCGATCCGGGAGTTTACCCATCCTTCCTTCTGATTGACTTTATTATTATTTCCTGATACGTTGGGTCTGCTGATCGATCGAGGCTCCCATCCTGTTCCCTACTGAAGTGGAAGTGATAATATAAATATATAGAGAGCATAACTATTGTACGTTCAGATTCGAATCCCCGGCGGTGATCACCAGAACATTAAGCCTAGGTGTAACAACCCCGTGCATTGGGCCCGTGGAGCGGAGTAATTCGGACGACGTGGAAGCTGGAATTATAAGGGAACAAGGGCTTACGTTTTCATTGAACGGGAACCAATGCTCACCCTGCCGATCCTAGACACTTGGAACGAAGCTGAACTAGTACGGTGAAGAGAGGTCGACCAGACAGAGGTGAGTAACTACCGATGGGCGTTAGACTCCCCGAATCAGATACGCAATCGACCGGAGCATTACTCATGGCGCACCATATATAAATACATGCACTTTTTATTGGGGAGTGGGCCGGCAGGGACTATCAAACGATCAATTCTTGGTTCAGCATAGCAATTTCTAGCTCTATGTAGTTTCTAGTTCATTGGTCAAAAGGCATGCCAGCCGCTGAGAAATTCACGTGCGTGATCGATCGGAAATGACCCAAAATGCATATTTTATATATGTTTCTGCGCAGATCTCGGTGCGATTCATGGTGTCCAACCTCGAACATGCATTTGTGCATATGAAGTAAATGTCCCTACCTCCCTCGAATCGCTCGACGGGGAATCGGTTGAATCGTCTGTTGAGTGAATACAGATGATTGCTGATTGGATCGCGTGAGCAATCACGTGTGAGAGCTGTGTGCCTAGCCTGACCACCTAGGCGAACGTCTTTTTGGTCTACCCTATAGCTCATATCGCAAGACCTGGACGGGCATTAGGCGCGGGCTGCATCCCCTGTTCTCTATAGAATTTATCGTATTTCTTAGGGAGAGCCGGCTCGAGCTTACATCGAGCACCATTTCGACAAAGCATCACTACTAAGCGATATATATATGTATCAATCCAAGGAGAACGACGGGGGACGGGGGAACCAATGAATTTCACTTGCTAGGTTGCTACAATCACCAACGAGAATGGAAGGCTGGCCTAACGAAATAAACATTACGAAGGTCGGCCTTAGTGACCCATTTCACTCACTAACCTTGGTATTATCAATCCACTCCCAACACCAAGGAACAAGGATCTAAACTCAATTATGGAACTAACAAATTCTATTATATAATCTTCTCACAAGGTTACAGTTGTTACCATCATCCCAGGGACGGTAGCTAAAGGAGCAAGACTTGAAACCCCCGGGGCTCTGTCTACTACCTATCCAGGGGCTAAGGAACTTACCACTAAAGGGGCATAGCTTAGAACTTCTAAAGCCTTCTTCCCCGCAATATCCACCATTACTTTTCTCTTTTATTCTATATGATTGACCTATATATCTATGTTACTGCCTATGTTACTGCCATAAACCAAGCGTTCAAGCCCGAACCAAAGGGAATAGACCAGCTCTAGAGAGGGGACTCGTCTTTCCTAGAGTAAGTCTTTCCAACCCTACTGAACTGAGCAGAAAAGCATAATTACATATCTAAATATAGCGCGTAATTACCCAGATACCTGGAAGTCAAAAGACTAGTAGAAGTCCAGAGATAACGTTTCGAAATATATACTCTCACTGATTGATACTGCGGAGACCGTCTCCACAGACATTAATTCATGATCATAGAAATGGCATGCATCCTTGCCTAGCCTAAACTCGTTGAGTCCCTATCGATCGCACTCTTTCTTTCTATTGTATGTAGGCCTATTGAATTTCATTTATGGATAGATATCCGGCCAACCACTTCGATTCCCTAGAAGTACTCTATTTTTCGACTCTTGCATCTCCAGGATTCAATTCAACTTAAGGGACCGGAGACTGAAGATGTGGAGAGAATATCTTGCTCAGTAACCTGTAGAAGTTCAGTTTCTACCCTAACTCTTCCCTTTTCTGGTACTTTGAAAACAGATGCATCCCCACTACTGGTGGGGAAGAAGAAGAACCAATTCTACCTGGAATCGAAAGTGGAGAAGGGGAAGCCTCAACTCAACTGGAATACTCGGGCAGGATTTCGAGTTGTGAGACTTTTAGGCAGAGACCCTTTACTATAAGCCTTAACATGAGATTGTTCTTACTGATCGGAGATAGCAGGAGTAGACTGTTAATAACCCTCTGAGCGAGAGGGAACAACAGGATTAAACAACTTGCCCAAACAATTCAAATTGACTCCATCTAAAGATTAAAAGGGTGCATTGTTTATTATTCAATTGATTAGCAACAACAGAGCCATCGAATGATCAACTATTGGTCATCACGTTTCGATTGATTAAGTCCTAAGAGTCGTGGGCATCTAGTACACTCTCGTGCTCGTGGCTACAATCTATCTTGAAGTTCATTCCCTTTATCACATGCTCATTCAATGTTCGTTCTATATACGTGATATATTAACCCATTCGCTTAAAGTATGTGATCCAAATCAGACCTTCTCATGGTCTTTACGTGCTTGCAATAAGCCGCTACGCACCACAAGTAGCTTATTTATATACGTGATACCTGTAGATATTCACCCATTGTTTTCAAGCAGGTAGATGGATGTAAACAATTTGCTTTTGCGCGTTGCATCTAAGTTCTTACCAATGCGGTTCCATCCAAATTCGGTAATCGATAATTCCAAGGTCTATCTGTACTCGCAATGATTCTCTGTGCGCCTAAGGTACCCGTCCGAACCGTGTGTCGCTTATTATAGATGCATTCTTCGCGCTTCGATCGGGGCTTCTACGTAAGGAGTGAGGGATCAGCCGTAGATTGACCATTTGCCGTCTTGAATAAACCAGTCGCGGGCATGCCTGGGGGGACTGGTTGAAGCGATGGCGTCGGAGGAGCAAAGTGCAAGATATGGAGACTAATCCTTCTGGAATGCGGATTACCTAAAGATTTGAACTCTATGAAGAGAATATACTAGATGGAAGATTCCCTACTGAACTTAAATGAAGGGAAGGAGAACAATTCGTACCTGAACGTACGTATGCTAGGGAAGGAGAACAATTCGTACGTACGTAGCGTGGCGGGAACTTCCCCGAGCGTGGCGGGAAATAGGTGCTCCCTATTCGGTCGCAATACCAAGGAAGAGCAGTTGTCAGTGCTCCTTGAATTTAAATGAATATATTTCTCTTCAGCGTGGCAACTTCTACGCTTCCTTATCTTCTCGGATCTTCAGGAAGGATGGCTCACCTAACAGATGATCCGATTCTATTCCGATGCTCCGATGTCGGAACATGTCGGAACATGTCGGAACATGCATGTCGGAATAGATGTCGGAGCAATGTCGGAGTAAGGCCTGTATACTGATCTATAAACCGTTGATTTCGATATTGAGAAGTGAATACTATACTCTCTTAAAGCTTAAGGACCTTACCTCGTATAACCCCTTATAAGCGTAACTAGAGAGTTACGAATCCTTAGCGTAATTACGTATATAATAAAGCGTATCCCAGTAATGACCTGCCCCAATCCCGCCCAGCAGGCAGGCAGACCAGAGTTGGTGACTGGTCCCTCTTCGTCGCGCCCGACACCTGATTTCATGCCTGAAGGATTTATCTTGAAAGGGGAATTCTTCTCTGCCGAATGAAGAGTTGGCCTGTTCATTCTTATTCCAGTTATCCTTCTTTATAAACGTAAATACTTCGATAAAGTTAATAATATCTATATAGCCACTGGCTTTCTGTTAAGTGAGGGAGGGCGGGCGCCCTATGTAGTACCGTGCCTGCCGGTCTCTCTTCTGAACAACACAGGTTGTTCTTTGTCTCTTCTATGTTTGTTTGATGAGGGATTCAGGCAGGCCTGGCGGCAAGGTGGATCCGGTTAACTAACTAAGTCAGGTAGACCGCCGTCTATCTAATCATTACGTAATAATGTTTTTAAGTTTAACCTTCCCGAAAGGCGGGAAGAAATGCCCAGTCCGTCCCTTCCCTTGAATCCCGAACTCGGGGGGATGGGGCTTTGGCCAAGTATCTAAGTAATGTGCCCGGCCAATAAAGCCAGGAAAGTAGTATCCCGGGGTCAGGAAAGTAAGGAACTAAAGGAAAGTATCTCTCCAGGGCAGAATCTCATATATAAGGGGATTAATTAGATTCTCTTTCTATCTCTATATATGTCATTACAGATGTCATTTTGAGCATCGTACCCCCCCTCCAAGTAAGTAAACCCAGATGCTATTATTATATTACATAATCGATCGTACCAGGCAGGTAGCTACTACGAGAAAGAGAAAGAAAGGCATTCGTAAAGGGCAAGCAAGAGTTATGTACTTCTACTTAGATACTTGGCCTCACTTCTCCTTATTCTTTCTTGGCCCTGGCCTATTAGTTACCGAAGTGAGACAATTAAATAACGTTAAAGCAATACTTATTATTTATCTATGTTAAATAAATCTTTTCTTTCAAGGCCGAGCTCTTTCGGTAACCAAATAATAAGGAGAAAGGCCCAGACACGTCTCTCCCACCCGTAAACTAATATATCATTTCGGTACCTAGGGATAGCATAAAGGAGGCCCAGACACGACACTCCACTGATGAGATAGTACAGGCAGGGTTGTTTTCTCACATAGGTAATATGTTTCTTTCACGTATTACTTAACTATCCCATTTTGGTTTGGTAAGGATAGCATAAAGCCGAGGAAAGCAAAAGTTACATAACCATAGAAAGGCCCCTTTGGCGAAGTGTTGCTTGCCTCCCCCCCCTCCGGTATTTCGGTAACTAGCCAGGGATAGATAGCATAAGGAGAAGAAAAGACCTAAATCCCTAACTTTGCTTACTCTCTACCATTTTGCTCTTGGCTACTGCTCTACAACTACTGTCCTGGTCTTTGCTACTCTCAATAATTTGAAAATTGTGTCACTTACTCTTTTCCTTATTATCTATATAGACCAAAGGGGATAGTCATACCATAAAGCTCATGGAGGTTGTGGGATAGGTGTCAATGGATGTTGAATAAACACTTACTTCTTTAGTTTTTTATAGAGTGATTTGGTATTAGTATTTTACTTTTCTGCATTATCCTGATCGGGGAGGTGGTTCTCGGGAGGAAGAATAAGGGGAAGGTGGTTTGAATGGAGAAGGTGGTGTGGAGAAGGGGTTGTAGAGAAGGGGCTGTACGCTTCGAGGTCATATCATGATAAGAGTCCGAGAGGCGAAATGTGTGGCGAGGTGCGCTGCATGAGTGAAAATGCAACAGATAATAGGTGAGGTATGGAGAAGCATGAGAATGGAGATCAGGCGGCTTGCGGAACAGCAAAAACACAGCAACAAAGAAAAGGCCGAGATGCAGCTGCATGTTCTTTCTTTAAGGAACAAGAATCACTAAAGAGGACAAGCAACCAGTCTTGTGGGGGGGCTAGAGGAGAGGCAGGCTGGAGCGGGGTCGAGTGCAAAGAAAGTGAGATGCTCGACTTAAAACGCTCCTATTCAATCAAGGTTTGAGGATAACTCACCCACCCTCTATCTATCTCTCCTCGGGCAAAGGAAACAAGTATTCTAGTTGGTTGCTATTTATTATTCTCCACCGCGCCAGAAAACAGTAAGTCGATAGTCTAGTCTTAGAATAGAGGCCAACCAAGGCCCTTCTCTTTCTCTCTTTCTTTCTCTACGACGTATTGCTTTACTTTCACTTCTTCTTTCTTCTTGAACAACAAACAAACCAGCAAGTAGGCATCTCTACCCCAACAGACAGGGTGGATTTTACGGGAAGAAATTACACTAACAGCGTGGGTGGAAGGTAAGGGACTATTTTCTCTCTTCTTATCTCTTCTTTGAAAGCTTTTTATTCCCTCAAGTAGAAAACCTCCCTAGGTAAACACACATTGGCCTGCGAGGAGGTCAATACTATAAAATAATACCCTCGTGGCCCTTTGGTCCTAGTTCATTACCTCTCATCTATCTCTCCTCCACCATCATGCATGCCGGGGATGGAGGTGATCTCTTACAAACAAATGGGCACGAGAAAGCCCCAACCCTAAAATCATCTTGGGGAATTGAAACAAGGTTTTGCGATAATAAGGAGGAAGGCTTAGAAGACACGTTATCCAACCTGACGCGGATTCGGTGCGGTTAGGGCGTCTCGTACTGGTTAGATCGAAAGAGCCCCGCCCTTTCGATGCAATTATGATATTAAGTTGCAGCTAAGGTAGCTAAGGTAGCATAGTGAAAGGCAAGAGCAATAACAACAGGAGCAAAGGCAGGGGCTATAGAGACAGAGGCATTTGTTTACCGAGTGGACAACTTATTTACCTAAAGAGGTTATTGCCTATCTAAGGCATCTTTTATTATCCCAGCTTCCCTTCGCTCAGTGCCATGTCTACGTACGTGGCGCGGAGAGTTGGTTATGGTGCTTCCTTCTTTCTATAAGCAAGCTCTCGATCTGGTTATAGTGCTAAGCACGCACCAATAGAAGATTCTTAGAGGGTTCTTTCTTCTGCTTCTGACGATGAGATTGATGCTTCTGAATAAGTTGATGCACCAAATTATGTTCGTGATGGAGATTCGGATGCGAGAGAGCCAGATTCTTCTGTTCAAGATCGAGAACCACAAGTAGCAAAGCCAGCTAGTCAGCCAAAGCTATCTATCTAACAAGACAGTCAGTAAAAGCCAGTCTTAGCTATTGATTCTTCAGTCATTTAAGCAGAAGTTGATCCAGTAGCAGGTTGAGCAGTCGACTAAGCATCTGTTGTTTACCTTGATCCAACAACAGCATACGTATCCGTATATAGAGAAACACAGCTACAATACCAGCAGCAAAGGCGATATAACCATATCCAGTAGCAGAACCAGTAGTATATCTAGCATAAGCAGTAGATCTAGCAGGATCACCTGTACCAGTTTCAGCAGTTTATTCTGAGCGTGATCCAGATCCTCCTAAACTCCGATATCCATCCATTGGTTTCACCTCCTGTTTGTGTAGGTTCTGAACCGACCGTTATGAATTATAGTTCCTTTCACACAGGAACTCCCTTAGTAGCTCGGCACAGCGCGTCCCAAGCACCTAGCCTCCCCGTTTCATTAATAATAGTTCCAGTATTAATTAATAAAGGTCTCGATCTTGATAAACTGAATCTGCGAATCAATTAATAATCGTTAAAGACTGCCAGCCTTGAGCGATATATAAGTAGGAATGACACATTCGTTTGGTTTTTAAGCGATAGCATGAGAAGAGCATCCCTGTAATATAAACCTAAGGATCCTATACTTATAACTAACATATTGCGAATAACTTATATGTCGCATTCCACAACTAATATATCGCGACTACTTAATAAGCTGCGTTCGCTCTCCATAATCGTTCAAGTATGAATTAATAAGAGGCTGTACTGCGGTAAATAAGCGGGCCCCCTATTTTTAATAAATAAAAAGGGTGGGAATAATAGCAAATTAAAGGCATAACAGATGCACATTTCTTCTCTGAATCGAGACTGAATCGAGATTGAATCGAGAAGCTCGAATAATCAATTTCGGTTCTTCGATCACGTAGGTTTCTCTCTCGAAGTGACATAGGAATATCTCACGACCCACTTTGTTTCGATTCATCTGACTTATCCCCGTATCACTCAACACGGAGAAAAGGTACTACACCGCTCTCCCTATTCCATGTGTCTTACAGTTACTGAATGGAGTAGCCCGGATTCTCCCTTCTCATATCCAGACGATCACTGGGAGGAGAATAACTTATCGGGACGATAAAGAGTGCGTATACCGGAGGGCTTCTCGCGTAGAAGTAACGTAGATTGGATGAAGTCAAGTTATTCCTCATCTTACCCGGTATCCAAAGTCTCTGATGCGCGCAGAGAACCCGATAAGGGCGGCTGCGATGCCGACTAACGAATACGTGAAAAAGTGGGATGGGAGCGAACACCATCAAGAGCAATGGAAATGATTGGAAAACGCCCATAGAACCAATCACATGCTCATAGCACTGAAGTAGCTACGCCAACTGGGTATTTATACCTAGTATCGAACCCAACCTTCACTAGTTTCATTTGAACCTTGAACAAGGATCAATCAACAGCAAGGGAGGGTAAGAGACCTCACTCATACGTCAGCAATCGTAGGATGCTCACCTCTACATTGGGTCTTAGTATGGACACAGGGAACTCTCCTTTCACTACCTATCAACTCACCGCATAGGAGGATACATAGAAGCTTGCAGCGGTGGGTTTCTATCTGGTGAATAGGGACAATTTAGTAGTATCCACAGCCTTCTCAACGTTGGTTTCTCTTGCTATCTTTAGGGGAGTTTCTATCGTTCCCTTGCCTTTGTCTGTTCCTCCACCTATGCCCCTGGTGCCTTTGCCTTTGTCTCTGCTCAATAAACTGGATCAGCAGGCTCTTCCTTTCGAGCTTCTGGATATGGATCATATATATATATATATATATGCATATGGATCTAGCTCTGGACCGGGAGTGGGACCTAGGACTGGGTCTCGATCTTACCAACAAGGTGGTGGTTAAAAAGGTAGTGGCTCTAGGTCAATGGGATATGAATCACGATCTCGTAAAGCCGGCTCTTTATCCCTTACGAATTAGGTGCGTTTTGAACGTGTTTTTACACCTTGGGTTGTTAGGGGAAATTTATCAAGCGTTCTAATACGTGAATGTTGTAGCGGCCTTTGTAGCACAGCAAGAATCGCAGCAGTCAATTTGGTTTCGGGGGTTTGTGCATGATGATAGGGAAGGTAGGAAAAAGGCTCAATAGGGTCCGGGCCCTCCCCGTGTATTCATTCGTGTGGATAGGGCAAGGGGCGAAGATATACGTATATAACAGAACATAGCTTCCTTGCACTCATCAAAATAGATAAGAAGAACCTAAAGGCGGGTTCTAAATAAAATCTACCCGTGGTTTATTCAGTAATTGATCCACCATGGATTCTTCTGTAATTGATCCACCCGTAGTTTTTTAAGTGAAAGAAGTTAGATCTTTCTATCCAGAGTGAAAGTTTTGAGTAAAGGGCGAGTCTCCCCTTTCAAGTGTTAGGTGAGATAAAGTAGAATTTCAGTTTTTCACTCCCAGGTAAACGTGGGAAATAGGAAACATAAATCCTACCCATTCTGACCTACCTTATATGACTGGAAACAGATAAGCATACGATTGGGAAGGGACAGGTCTATTTGCATTGAGGTTCCGGCCCCGCATTAAAAAGTGGTGAATTCGTCTTAAGCATAGATCTCACTTTTGTCAAGCACCCCCCACTACCGAAAGAACGAGAGGAGAGGCGGAGGTCCGCCTTCTCTCTTATATATATGTTAAAACAAGGGTAGGTTGTTTCATGCACTTTAATTAATTCTTGCTTGTTGTTCCTGAGATTCATATCATGAAGCACCCCTCTCAACCTTTCCAATGATATAGTCCACCATATAGATAGGGTGCAGTAGACAAAAGCAAAGGCAGGGGCACCACTATCATATAGATAGGGTGCAGTAGACAAAAGCAAAGGCAGGGGCACCACTATTATAAGGGCATAGGAAGTGGTTGAAGCTATTTATTCAGTTGATGCTCCAGTCCCAGCACGAGAAGCAAAGGCAGTAGCCGGGGTTTAAGACAACGTCGTTTCAGTACCAATGGTGGAGGTAGGACCGTCACTCAACCTAGCGTCCATCACTTACCCTGTATCTAGCATCTATGACCCATAATCCATTGATTAAGCTTATCCAGCAACAGGAGTGGGTACTTATTTATAACCACCATAGGCAGAGTAAAAAGCAGGGGATCCAGTCCGGGAGTCATAATAGATAGCATATAAGCCAGGTGCAGGAGCTTTATAAGTGATTGTATACGTTATAATGTAATTAGGCTTTCTCCCTGCTTTCTCCCTAAAGAGTAACACTTTGAGATTAATACTAAGTATTTCTCCGTGAGAAGAGGTATTGTTTTTCCCTTCCCCGCTGCGGGAAAGCTACTTCGTTCCTTGTTGAATTGACATCAAGAATTATATATGTAATTATGCATTCATTCATTATATATGTAATTACGCTATCGAATCCAATCATGAATGAGAGATGTAATTACGCTTTAGCAAAGAAAGAAAGCCTTACCTTAGCCAAGCTTCCCGGATTAACCTTATCTTACCTATCCTCATGTGTGGAGGAAGGATCGGGCCTGTGGACACTGACGCAGACCACTCAACATAGTCCTCGCGGTCGGTCAAATGCATCTCGAAGAAGTCTCCTCCAGCATTGAAGTTCCTAATCTGATCTCTTAAAGTGTCCAGTAAGCTATATCTAGCAGCTCCACCCGTCCGCGATGCATCGAAAGATTGAGGTGGCGGATCAGGAACCGGCTGATCAATCCCAAACTGCCGTAAGACTCTCTCACCCAGGTACCACTCGACGTGGTCCAGGTATATCAGCTCCACTCGGGCAAGGAAGTACGGATCAGATATAGCTACAGCTGGCCTAGCAGCCTAAGGCCTATCTCCAAAGGGCCTCCAGGTGATCTACATCCACATAGCATCAATCGGTCATCCACGCAAACGAAGAAGGAAATATCGCAGAAGAACAAGCTTACCTGCGTAGGAGTCAAGGTATCAAACTCCTGTCAGAAAAAGAGCCCCTGGTGGTGCATATCGTGGTCCCAGAAGCGGTACGACCACCTCATCCCTCTAGGGAAGCCCTATAGCTTAAGGCGGAACTTACAAGCTTCTCACTGACCTCAATTGTAAGCTTAATTCGAAAGGCAAAACTTAACAGGAGAGTAGGCTATAGGATTAAAACCCCTTCCTTCAGGCTGGGTCAGCTTGTTGAGCGGAATGAACTATGAACTCCAGAGCCAAAGGTCTCCTCTTCAGCGGATTCGGATGGGGATGCTGCTTCTCGAGTTGAAGCTGATAATGCCCTATCTTTCTTTCTTCTCTACTGCCTTTAGTATATCGGAGGTTCCCGTACGGATAGGAACCTCTATTTGGGTAGACTGTTGGGGTAAATAGCGATGCACGATATGAGCCCGGAAGTTGCGTTTATGTCATCTCTTGCTACGCATGGTCCTGATCAAATGGGGTAGCTCTAGGAGAATATGATCTCGCAGCGAAAAAGCCGGCATGTAGCATATTCTACGGAGTCCCCTCGGCTTTAGCTGTGCTCTCCCTTCCTTCTCGTTCCCCACGAGTTGCAATGCTCCCGAAAAAAGCCTTTTCTCGGATGAGATATCAAATCATTTACTCTTGGACAATCAGGAAAAGGATGAGCATAACTTGCATCGGCAAGAGAAGCGGTCAGGTTTAGGCGGGTTGGTACTGAATCAACTAATGATCGGGGAGGGGGCCCGATAGTAGCGATCAAATCTTTCGGAATATTCATTTTAGCGTGGTAGCGTACAATGGTTGCTTTCCTATGCATCTGGTTCCATCTGATAGCTAAGGGTAGGAAATTTATCACATATCTTAGGTAAGGGGGCTAAGACGATCTCCCTTCCTCAACAGTTAGGTAAGGACATCCTCTAAAATGAAAGCTTCAGTCCCCCCAGGCAAGTCCGGTATCATAGGTAAGAGTGACATTGCTTCTTTAAAGCGAATTCAGGACGAGCTAACTGAAGATGCACAGAAAGTCGATTTCATAACCTATGGTCGAGCTATTTAACCCAACTCGTCAATTCCTTGACACTTCTAAGGCACGGCTAAATACACCACATGCACACAACACCGAAAGTTGTTGACGAAGTGGAACCCCCAACGAACACATCAGGGGGAAAAACCACTCCGGGGCAGCCAAACCCAGGGAAATCACTATCGTGAACAAGGAAGCTTGACTGAGCAAAGAAGTCAAGGAATGCAAACTTATCCAGATTTCTTCAGTAGAGCTCGCAGCTAAACCAAGCACAAAATAACCCATTCTCACAACTCAAAACACCAATTCATCGGACATACCCTGAAACTTTCTTCTCTTCTTCCACAGCGAGAAGGCTCGGGTAGAGCGTATGATGTCGGGAACGCCCAGCCTGACAAAAGAATCTCTGAATCACTTCCTCCTTAGCTATCTATTCCTCGAGAGTTATCTTCCCCTCTCTAAAGGCATTAGTCCTGCCCTACTCCAATAGAGAACGATACTTGTTAAGTTACAAGTTTTATTATTTTGGGGCAGCAGCAGTGGAAAGGCATAGGGTCTAGTGTATGAGACAATGTTCATATCTACTCTGAGGTGACAAGCAGTGAACTAATGGCAACGTACACTTACTTATACAGAACAGAGTAAGAGACCCTGATCCATTTCGCTAAGATCAACACAGTCAACATCCTTGGGGGGAGGAGGAAGCCGACTCTCGACAAATGCATCACACCAAAATGGGTTATTGCCTTGTTAGGTAAGGCAATAACTACCTCGTATGGTACTACACATAAAAAGCAATCAAAGCGCCACTCTTTCCACACTAAACGGCTTCGCCTGACCTTCCCGATTCACTAACAAACAAACTCAACATACGACGAGGCTCCTCAAGAGAAGGGAAGGTGACGTACTCCCTAATCGTAGAGCTAACAAAGGGTACAAAAACGAAAGATTCGGCCACATGGAACTGGGTCTGACAATACCGGTTCCGAACAAGCAAGGGATTGAGCTAAGTAAACAACCTCCGTGAACTGTTGGCAAAAAGCTATGCAGGAGGAACTAGACATAAAAAGGCAAGGTGCGATCCCAGGTAAGGAACAAGAACTCCGACTACTCCTACCACATACACGGGATTTTTGCATCAAAAAAGAGCTTTTTAACTTTATTTACGTTTGATTGCTGCCCTTCCATTTTTAAGCCGGGCGAGACAAGCTACCTTTTAGCTAGGAGCCTCTTTTCCTTCTGCCCAGCTCCCCGAAAACAACGGGAACGGATAGGAAAAGAAGGAAGGCGCAGAGGACTCTTGAACTTTAGGCTGATTATGTGCTCCCCAAATCTTCTGCAGACAGGTAGATAAGAAACCAGAAGCAAGCAAGACGAGGTCGCTCTGCTTCAAGGCCAAAAAGAGCACTATCACATCATATTTTGGGTGAAACAAACAGTTCTTTCCTAATAAAAAGTTTCTAGTAGATGCCGAACCTGCTGCCCCATTGACTAAGAAGGGGGCGGGCGCAGCAGCTACATGGACCCCTTCCTAACGAAAAGTCGGAAAGCAGTCACTTCTTTTATCTTATTCAAGGATCTAATTCAGAAAAATTTTAAAGAAGGAGAATAATAAAACGCGAGACTTCCTTCAGGTTTACTTTGTGAAAAGTGCTCAAAAAAAGAAAGCACGAGATCCACCAGCAGGAGAACTCACAGGCAAGGAAGAAGCAGCATC
>Ga0316216_1000054_pt1 | contig 16924 bp, 6 predicted proteins | sample NRE6metagenome_FD_207800 | JGI IMG/M metagenome (GOLD analysis project Ga0316216, IMG submission 207800) | Spruce roots microbial communities from Maridalen valley, Oslo, Norway - NRE6 | ecosystem: Host-associated > Plants > Roots > Unclassified | place: Norway: Oslo | collected 2017-09-15
TACGCTTGCCCTAGGGAATTCTATTTATTCTCTCGGCAAGGCCTCACAACAACTGGGACTTCCTTCCTGTGTACCTGCTGGCTCTTGGCAAAAGGTGAAAGGTGAGGAGACGCTAAAGATATAAGGTAGAGTGAATCAAAAAAGGTAGTGCATCAACTGCAAGAACGTCTTGATGCGACATCGTATAGTAATAGGTTGTAGTCACCATATTTATTCTTCTTTTCTAAGGAATAGAGACTAGATTTCTTATTCTTTTATTTTGGGTGGACTGGCACCAGTTTCCCCCTTACCGGTGCTGTAGCTTCTTTCTTCTGTGCCGTAGCTTCTTGCTGTCCCATACCGGTGGATGTGGCACGTTGTGAAGGTGAACTATCGTGTTCCGTACCTTCCTGTGTAGAATGTGTAGGATATGCACCCCAGCTATGTAAGGCTAATGTTTCCATGGACTTTCTTTTCACTCAGGAAGGGGACTTCTTCTATCTTACTCTATAGCTATAGCCCCGGCACCTTGGAGAGGGAGACCGGCCTCTTCTGGGGCTTTGTCTAGGGTGGAAGGAGTGGAAATTAGAGTTTATAGAGATAGAATCGGATTTAAATCTATCTAGGGTTGTAAACGTATCAATGCGCGTGTATGTAAAAACGTAGATATGCAATTCAATTTAGTAAGAACTACTAGTTGTAGAGAAAGTAAGCTCTACTATTCTTAAGCCTGAGTACTATCCTTAAGGACACACTTGCTGTAAGTCTGTGATGATGGGTTATCCTCTCCATGGAAGAACTAACTTAAATTGGTGATTTCATTTAGATATTTCTTAGATATGGATTTATCACATCGGATAGCAAGGGTGTCTAGATCGGTTCAACTTGGACAAGGACGTAAAGATGCGCGTATCGAACGCAAAGGAGGAAGGTGGAGGCGAGGACGTCTCCTCAATGCAATATCATATAGTAATAGGTTTTGTTTGTAGGTAGTAGTTGAGGTTGTTCCAAGGTGTAGTGCCATCTCTGTAGTTGTTCTTATTTCTTTTTCAATGGCACATTAACCAGAGCTAGTATAGATGTAGAGATTTCAATATTATTTATATTAATATTCTGCTGATTGCATAGATTACACATTGTTATAATGTGACGACTGGAATACACGGGGCCTATTTACCCCGGCTAGCAATAATGACCTTATGGGCACTGACTTATGGTGGCTAATAAGGATCTCCAAAATGGACTTCCTATGTACTCCTGCTAGAAGTTACCTATGGATCTTCCACGGACTCCTGCTGTTGAATCCATTTATCAATTGGTCCTTCCCATTTGTTGAACAGGGTGGGATTTTCTACTTCCTATTGGCTAGCCCTGGTGGGTAAATGCCCTCCTCCTTAAGCTGTGTAATGGTGAATAAACAACACCTAGCAATCAGAAGGAAACGACAATATAGTTGTCAACTCGTTCATCAATGTAGTATCGTCCCATACCTTTACGACTCACTCACTATCAGCCTCACTCACCTCACCAGATTCTTCTTTAGGTCTGAACATAGACCTGGAATGAACAGCAATAGGAACCTGAAGAGCTCTAGTCCGTCCCCAAAGCTATGGTCCCTTATTCCTGTAGTTATATGAAGGACAAGCGGCTTCCTTTTCGCAAAGTCTCAAAGCCCGAGTATCGTCGGCCCGGTATCCGCTCAGTATGAGCTCAATTGAGTAGCAGCCGAACCTAGGCGGGTATCCAGTTAAAGTAGCGTCCGAGTATAAAAGCAAACCCAGGTTTTCTTGGCATCTCCACCAGTATCGATTGATCGAGTAGCTATATTGAAAGCACGGGTGTAGTTAAACGTGGCATATAGGGACCCATTCTTCAAGGGTATAGTTAATAGATAATTTCATCTCGTTTTCGTGGTCTGAGGTATCTAAGGGCCTCCCCCCCAAAGAAGCAATTTGATTAAGTAAAACCGCTTAATGAATACGTTTTGTAGAGCAGTAGCGCTCCAACCTAAAGAAGCGTTAGCGATCATTACAAAACATGTAGGCAAGCGGTTCTGATATGGCTTAGGGAGATAATGGATATAGTATAGTAGCAGGTGATTATAGAGTATTAGGATGAGCCCAGACTGGCTTGGATCCGTGAGGTGGAAACTAGACAGCACACAACAGGAGCATAGATATTTGGTATGAGAGATGCTGGTGTAGAGAGGTCTGTAGAGCCTATATGTAAGGGAGAGGCACAGGAGGGAACCATAAAGGGACTGGAGGGGGGAACTAAGGGACCTATCAAGGAGGAAGAGATAGATCTCAGATCAGAGATCAGTGAGATTGAGATCGTTTCTACATTTGTTGTAGTAATGAAGATAAGTTCCTCCTAGGTGGTATCCATAGCTATTCTCTTATATACTGTTGTTGGTTTGGTGTTCTTCGAGATGATCAAAGCCTGTGTGAGAGCAGGTGTAAGGGCTTATGAAACTCCCGATCAAGTAAAGTAGAATCCGGCATGATATCCCAGTCTTATTCCCTAGAAATCCTAGAGTGTAGTTAAAATGAATTCCTTAATCCGGCTTAGTAATGTCCTCATCGTTTCCAATGTAGCGATAGGCTTCCTTCGTTCGTTGTGTGTGTCACCGATCTGTGTCCTTTGCTCCCCCAGGTGTGATCTGTTCAAGTTAGGAAATGAAAGGAGTTCAATCGGGGGTTTCTCCTATGAGGTCTAGTGTTACGGGTAGTTGAGCCTTACACTCGGGTTTTAGGGCTTTTTCCAATGTATACACTGGGCTCGTGTGAGTCACGTTTTTATATCACTCACCCGATTCACTCTATGGCAACGGCGTGACCCATCCATTAAGAGAATCGTCTAAGCTATCAAAATGGTTGTTAAGTAATTGCTATTTGGGCACTTTAAAAAATTGACTAACAACCACATAGGCTTATCTAAGCGGGCTGGAGATTTGACTATGTGTGACCGGCGGATCGTGCAGAGTCATTTCCCATATGCGACTCAGATTCATGCAGGTTGATTCAGAGAGAGATGTACGTATTTTTTGTTCTATACGACGCATTCTTCGTTCTTAGATGATGCTGAGATCTTTCTTCTTGATGCTTACCATTCAGGTTCATTCAGAGAGAGATGCTATCTGTATTATTATACAATGCACTATTTACAGGATTCACGTAGATAACTCATGTGATGAATTATTGATTGATTACGGGGCTTTGGGATTTGGTTTGGGATTACGTAGCGATAGTACTCACTATAGGATTTTTGTTGCTTTGGCATAATTAGGTATCGACTTAGGTAACGGAATGTGCACTTATGCTTGCTCGTAATATTGTATAGAGAAGAATGCTAACATGGCATGGATGGCACCTGTATGAAGCTCATTCTGTAGAACGTGCTCAATGGCCATTATGCAGCGATCAAAACATGAGTTTTAGCTAATGGCAGGTTGGAGCACTCTTGTGGATGGAGCAAACAAGGTTCTCAATAGATTTTTGATAACGACCTATTGGTCCTTTTAAAAGGTTTTGGGCACAGATTCAGGTGGAACGGAAGTAATGTGATAAACACTGGCACACATGGTGTGAAACAAATATATCCTAATAAAGCTAAGAAACTGGTCTATATTGGAACACGGGCCATAGTAATGAAATCACCCGCGGGAAATAGATTCGTACTTGGAAATAACAATGGTTTCCCACATTTCTTTTATGTCCGGGGGAAATAAGCTTTTTCTCGTTAAGTTTTTTGATCACCCTTGTAAGAGGAACCTGTACTTTGATGGAATCGGGGGATAGTACAAGGTTCACTAACTAATCCTATTATATATATTAATGCACTACTCTAAACTCAACTCAACATAGGCGGTAACTCTTTAGGTATATTTTCGCATATGTTTGTGACCAAGGAGAGGATTGAGTTAGTGGGGAGGGAAGTGGGGGTTAAAACCAAGAAGACGTGGTAGAGGTTCAAAGCCAACGATCGATAGGGCCGAGTACCATTATCTACGTAATGAGCAAATAGGGGCATCTATAGTGATCCAACGGACGAACTTGATCCTTTATTTCGGGATAGATAGCCTGATTCATAGCGGATCTCGTGGATAAGTAGATGCAGGGATTGTAGGTGAATCGGTGTACGGCTCTTATGACACGGCTGACGCTTCCCTATAATGCATTAGCCCGTTTGATCTCTTTTTGACCTTCGCTACGCTTCGACCTTCGACCCGGTCCTTGGATCTTGTTCCTACCCGCCCGCCGTTACTTTATTAAATATGCCTCGGCTCTCCCATAAACCTCCATAGTGAATCTGGCAGGATGTTACTTGAAACGGGCAGTCTTGAACGATTATTCAATAAGTAGCGGGGCGCAGTCCTAAACGATTATTATAAAGGTGTAGAGGCAGGGTTCTCGACCTTCCAAGGACCGAGCGAACTATTCGAAGGGAAAGGTTATGGCACGGGATTTGGATCTTCGTAGATGATGCCCTTGCTCTTGGTTCAACGAATCTTATTTATATGCACATATAGGGTTTTACATCAGATTTACCTATGGCTTCTTCTTCTGAGGCAGGGCAGTTGGGTGCTTATCGAGATCCCCGCTTAGGCAGGTAAGAGAGCGTATAGGGTCCCCGCCTTTTGCTGGATCGAATCCCTCTTTTCTTATGCAAGGGAGTTTAAGTTTAGCCCATCAAGAAAATAAGAAAAGAAACTGCAAATTGCCTAAAGTAGTAAAGTCGCAGGCATCATAGCAAGGCCCGGCCCTTCCTTCCATTTCGTTAGAGGATTTTATCTAGATGATGAGATGATGAACCAGATACAGTCAGAGCCATTAAAAGCCACTGATGAGCCGATGAACCAAAAAGGCCAAGGCCAAGAAGCCCAGGATATAAGGAGCGAGGGACGAGCTGCTTGACGAGACCTTTGGTTTTATAGGGAGAGGGAGAGGGTCATTTATGCGACCGACTAACGTTAGAGCATTTATGTATGTAGGCACTCGATAGGGAGAGGAGGCCGAGGGAGAGGAGTGAGCGTAAGCGAGTAACCTCGACCGAGACCTATTGATTGATAGGGAGAGGGATGAATCCCCAGGTCTCTTTCTATCAGGCAGTCTCCCCAGGCCCCACCAGGTCATTATCTCTAGCTTAGATATAGCTTACTTAGGTATAGCTTACTTAGATATAGCTTATCTCTTTGGCTTTGCTTGTCTTTTCGAAAGCCAGTCTGACTCGGAAAGATAACTCCATGGAAACTCTCTTTGTAAAGCCAAGGAAATAAGCAAGCAGAACCTAGAATCTGTCTTGCTATCGCTTTTACACGCTAACTCATTGGCCACTACATTATTTCTTTCTTTCCTGGCCCGGGATGAATGAAGCAGTAGTAGTTAAGTGAAAAGAAATGAGGGGCCTGGCCTTGCTTCTTTCCTCTCTTCTTTAAGGTAAGTTATAGGAGTACTTTAAGGTAAGGGGCATATAGTAGTAACTAGAGAGAGAATTCACTAGCAATACTATAAGGGCCAGCCGGGGAGATAAGCTAAGCTAAGTAAGTAAGAAAAGTAACGACGATAGTGTAACTAGAGAGAGAATTCACTAGCAATACCAGCTCCTTCGACAATGAAATAGATTATTATATACGAGATTTAGGTAATGTGATTAAATATCGTCAATAATCCATACAATACTATTGTATGTAAGGTAAGGGAATTGGAATTGACCTTACTGGACTGAATTGAGGGGAAGAAATAAATAGGGTTCGTTCGGATTAACCAATCTCTTTTAGGGGAATAACCTTGAAGGACCTTCTCAGTTCCTTCTCCCTCCGGTTCTTCAGAATTGGTGTACTCTATAATATATAGAGGTGCTTTAGCATAGCGAGTTTAGGTTCTTTCTCCCTTTCCTGATAGGGTATCGATCGTAGTTGCTTACACACCAAATTGGCTAGCCTCCACCAAGAAATTCTCTTACTTATAAGGAAGTAAGGAAGGTAAGGCATAACGTCTTTTAGGACAAGAAGGAAGGGGGGGAAAGGGTTTCCCAACAGGCAGCACACCATAAGGTGCCGATCGGGGGAGAGGAAGGAGAAGCATGAATGGAAATAAAGATCAAAGCTGAGCTGGATTGCTTGCGGGGGGAGGAGAGGAAAGGAAGCTTCGGGCCAGAGAAAGATGGTTCAGAAGATAGGGGAGGGGCTAGCAGATGAGCGAATGTATGATGAAAAGGTATAGGTAGCTTCAGTAGCACCAATTTCGATAGCACCAGTAGCTTCGTGTGGTGCAAGGTGTACTTCTTGTAGTGAAGGTCGAATGGTAGCATTAATTGATGGTGGTTCGATCGAGAGAAAAACAAGTCATGATTGGATCTTAAAAGAATGGAGCCAGATTTGAAACGAACTATGACTTTAGCAATGGAATCGGTCCATTCACTGACTCTGTTACTGGTTATAGGTAAAAATGCAAATGCTGGGTGGAGGTGCTGGGTCAATTACCACCTTAGCTGCTGCTGAATCCGCTACTGGTTAAGGAATTGGAAGGAATCTAGTAAAGGGGCTTGCTTGTCAATGCCCCCGGGAATCAATCTCTTAATTAAAGGGTTTATTAATTCCCTACTCTCCACAACTATAATATTGAACTTTAACAAGAAAAGCTAACTATCTAACTAAGAAATTTAAGTGGTTAATACGATACGTATATAAGAGACTCAAAGACACTTCTTTACCGTAACTATATTCGGGATAGTTAATCTTTCAACTCCTCCCTTTGCTGTCTCTAATCCCTCTTTTATTTCAGTTGTTAATACGTATATAATAGTTAGAAAGTAATCCCAATAATAATAAAAATAATAATAAAATTGCCTACTAGTTAATACGTATATAATAGAGCAGTTGTTAACTTTAAACTCAATTCTTTGTTGGCTAGAGAGAGGGAATTGGAGGAAGTAATTCTTATTTTTTATCCTCGTATTTTGGTTGGTTGTGTGAAACCGGCATCCTAGGCGATCCGCTCGCTCTTTTCTAATGAGAAGGGTGGGATGATGATGCGCATTGGTACCCTCGGGGCCCTAGACATAGCCGCCAAGTAACACACCCCGCTTAAAATATCTATAACAACGAAGAGAGAGTTACATTAAATAATAATATGATCCTTCTAATTATTGACTGTTTCTTTCTTCTTTTCATTCTTTGGGGAGGATAATAATAGTAATTTATTATTTCTTTATTTCTCCCTACTATTAATTAAAGGGCTAACTATCTAATCTATTCCTTCTTACCCTTTCTAAGAAATCTATTAATTTGCTTCTGCGGGGTTAGAAGGTCTCGACTTCAATAGATACCTTATACTCCTATTATTTTATTTCCGGGAATTAATAAGAGCCTTCTACTATAACTTACCTTTTCTAACCGGTTGCAGCGGATTCGTTTACAGAATCGGTTGCAGCGGATTCGTGCAGCGGATTCGTCCAGCACCCCTAGGGGGCCGCCATTATTGTATAGAAAAGGGGGGGGGGCTATAGGTTCTCTTCTTCTCCCCTTCACCTACAGATGCGAAGTCATTTAAGTCACCCAAGAATCCGGGCCCGTAACGTCTCCTACTGGTCTCGCTATCGCGAACTATTGAGTCTCCTACGGAATCCGATCAGTCTCCTGCGGAGCTAGTCTCGGCATGAGCTCTCCTCACGGTTGGCCTTTTGTTACTTCCTTTCCGGGTTTACCTCCCCTCCATCCCTTTTCCTTTCCCGGTCACAGGTTATCATCCCGCCCAGGCCGTTAGTCTCGTGGGCTCTCCTTCGGACCCATCCTCTATAATGCATAATTACATATATAATAGCAGCATTGTCATCCATAAAGAAAGAAAAGCGTAATTACATCTTTCATTAATAAAAGCGACCCATTTGGCAAGAAAGAACCTAGACCTGAAGACCTTAAAATATTGGCATACAGGCATATTGGCATACAGGCATACAAATTAGGCATAATATAGGGAAACAGAAGCTCTGTTCCCGATATCGCTTCCTTAGCTCTGTTCCCGAACCTAGCTGTTCCAGAATACCTATAAGACAACAATACTTCTCGAAGTATTCCGCTTGAATTATTCCATCAGACTAGTTCATACGGAAGGCAAGAATCAATCTCCTTCCTGCACTAACCAAGACCTTAACAAACCAATAAGAGAGTATAAGCCCTAACTAGATCATCTCAATAAGCAAGCTCATAAGCAAGCTCATCCCGAGACTGATGAAAATACAGCTAGTAAGGGCATTAAATCGTACACAAGGAATCCTAACCTTGAAGGCTTTCTCCTTTGCGTTCTTCCTGGCTTTATTCCTGGCTTTATTCCTGGCCTGGATATCTTTCTTTCTTGGGCTGAAAGGACGGGGAATGAGATGTAACCCTTCAAAGAAAATCCCTCGTACGTCACCCTTCATAGCTGGATTAATTTTACTGAAAGGGCATTGATGCAAATGGCAGAGAAGCATCAGATCGATCAACGAATACTAGGGATGCTGCTTCCGATTCTTCCATTTTGAAAGCCGACTAGTAAGGCCATGGGAGCATTGAACCGGGTAACCAAGTGTCAAGCATTGAATCAGGGTCGATCACTGGAGCCATGATATTACATTGCAGCAGCCACGGCTCGTGTTTGATAAGTCATCGCATCCACAGGTTCTCGATATCCATCCGAGGGCTTCCGAAATTGAAACGAAAAAGCAAAAAAACACCGGGCGAAACAACGACGAACTGGGACGTAGCTGAATATCCATCCGAGGGACGTAGTTACGGGGCGTATGGTTCGTAGAGCACATATCGATCCGATTCGTAGAGATCATGGTTCACAGATCATGGTCTTTCTCCATCAAGCAAGATGCATAGTTCAGTTCTCAGGTTAAGCGCTACTGATGTTCCACAGGTTGAGCGCCTTAAAGCAGTAAGGGACAAAAGCTGGGTGTTGTTCGATCGAGATGTGGGGGGAGGCACACCAATAGGGTTTTATGCTGAGCCGGACGGGTGTGCTCCAAGCATTAGGGTGAACCGAACCGGGTATTTAGAACGTGGAACAGATATATACGAGAGGGAAGGCGCACACACCAATAGTGATGATCCAGGCAGGCAAGGCAATAATTACAAAGCCGGGAGGCACCTGGAACCAAGACTCATCAAGATACGTCTGTTTCTAAAGCTGGTTGAGCGGAGCTGAGCGCCTTTATGAAACTTCCGGTTACACCATTGAATTTTTGGACCTGGTTACACCAAAATTGGATGCAACAGCCGGGTCGAACACTAACGACGAATTGGTTAGCACCTCGATGACGACACGATTCAAGTAGAGGCCCCTTCATCAACAACACACGTGAAGATGTTCATTCCATTAGAAGTGACTTGAAGCTAAAACACGACATGAGTAGGGAGCCTAGGCACGCTTGGTAAAGATCAAATGTAATTAGCTTGGTGTCTGAGGGATTGATCCCAACTATAACACGGAGGACGAACGTTGACACGACTTACTCTCTCTTGCTAGTAACCACTCTAACTTACTCTTGCTCGCTTATTTAGCTACCTAACCCAGGTAACCACTATAAATGACTCACTTAGCTTACTTGGGCATGCTGTCTCACTTACTCTTACTCTCACTACCTAGCCCAGGTACCCACTCCCACTAACTGCCTTTCCCAGGTTACCACCCCCCACTAACTCACTATCCCAGGTTACCAACCCCACTAACTCGCTTACCTTATATTTCCTTACTTACCTTATATTCTATTCTCTTCAAATAGCTACGCCCCATAATACACTCGACCAGCGCCTCTTCAGACTCTCGACTGATAAGGAGAGGGAGGGAAGTGCCGTGAGCGTTCACTCAATTGTCGTATTATTTACGTAATATGATATCGGGAAAAGGGAGCAGGATGATATAGATTCTGCCTTTGCCTTTCTTTCCTCGCCTATCGATTAGTCTAGCCGCCCGCTCATATCATAAAGACCCTCCCGTGAGAGCTTGGATCGGGCCCACTGCTTCTATCACCGAAGTGATACCTTTCAATTTGCTTCCCATGATAAGCCCCTCCCTAACCCTAAGGAGGGAGCTGGTTCCCCCTTGCTTACCTTCGTGGACACCAGCCATCCATACATATCAGGCCGAGGTCTTTCGACTGTGATATCTGTCGACCGACTGTGAGATGATTGAAAGGCTTTAAGAAAGCGGCTCATCTTTTCGCATGCACCTCAGCCTTTCGCCCGCCGACGAGAGCTCATTTCGTAGTGCACCACGCTCGAGGAAGGAGGCAACCGCTGGGATTTGCTCCCTACAGTAATGAGGTTGGAAGCGACGTTCATTAGAAGGCAGAAGCGGACCCACCTGGAGCGATTCAGTTCGGTTCCCCTCCGACCTAGAGAGTCTTTATGGGCCACCAGCTATCTCACTGCCCACCGGACCGGGTAGTGTAGTATGGGGGTATAGTCTAACGGAGCTATATCTCTTGCTGAAGGGCCTTTCAATCAAAGAAATCCGCCACATCACGCCTTCGGCCACTTGGATGGATGCATGCGAGTGACCAAAATGATGTGATAGAGTAGACGTGGGACATTGGGCTCCCTTGTTCGCGAGCTCGATTGAGGGATTGGCGCTCTGAGATCAAATCAGCGCTCGAGGTTCTTATCTCCTTGGCTCGAGACTATTGAAATGAAGTCAATTCCTCTCCTTTCTGATCACGACTGCATGATCGATCGTGGAGTCCTGATCCATTATATACGAGCATACGCATGGGATTTATTGGTTGGCGATAGATTCGCTCTTATATATGTCATTATGGAGGACTCGATAAGCTTCGATAACATCTCCTTTACCTTGAATGCTTCACTCTTTGTCCTTGTCGGGAGAGCTTTGCCAAGGTAACACATCTTAGCCTAGGTATTGGCCAAGGTAACACATCTCTCTTTACTTTATTTCTTCCTCAGGACCCCTTGTAAGACGAGGGAATACCAGGACACTATTTTCTTCCCTCAATCGCTCGAGAGGGCCGGCACAGACCTGACCCGCCTGAGCAGAGCTAAGGAGCAGGATCGAAGCTTGACCTTCTCCTACCAGTCAATCAATACAATATAGGCAAGACCAGACCTGCATAGGCAAGACCAGGGGGGGTTGACCCGATGAAATACTCATCAGGGGCCTTCAATAGGTTGAGAAGGAGATGGAGGGTTGATGAAATACTCATCAGGGGCCTTCAATAGGTTGAGAAGGAGATGGAGGGTTGCAGGACCTTTCTTTATGGAGGGCAGGGGCCCCGCCTTACTGTCACGAAGTATTGACCCTCCCTCTCATGCCTCTTTGGCAGGCCATGCTTACCTATGCTTGCTTGCCATGCCGTCCCTCTATTGATAATACATATATACCCTTTCCTACCTATAATGAATACTTATTTAAATGGAATTAGTAAGGAATCAGGCATAGTGGAATAAGGCATTCAGGAATAAAGCACTCGCTGGCTGGCCGGCCCTACCACTCATCAGGCTGGAATAAGTCACTCTCTTGCAGGCCATCCCTCCCAAGAATAAGAATGGGCATTCTCCCTACTATTTTTACTTAGATGTTGCAGGGAGCTAAGTCATCTGGCATCGTACACAAGGAATCTACACTCTGAAGTTACTGGCGGCCGCACTGACCCGACCCGCAATGACCCAACCCGCTAAGATGTTATCATTCGTCTAGTTAGTTGCTCTACACCCGTCTAGTTAGTTGCCGTCTAGTTAGTTGCTCTAAAACCCATCCTACACCCGAACCCGCACCCGCAATGACCCGCACCCGCCTGGATAGATTGATTGTGACTGGCTTTCCTAACCCACACCCGGGCCCGAAACCTCCTTGAATATAGATTTTGTTACCGGAAAGCTTCCAACGCTTCCAACGCGTGAAGTAGTAGTTCTCTATGTAAAGGTAGTTCCAATCGTAGTTCCAATCAATGACCCGCGCAACTAGGAAGTTGCGGAAGTACTGCGGAAGTGCGGAAGTGATGCGGAAGTGCGGAAGTGCAAATCCCTACTTCTCTTTCGCCTACCGAACCTAACAGAGGAAAGTTCAATTCGCCTACCTTTTATTTCACCTACCTTCCCTTTCGCCTGTTCTTCTTGCCTGGTCTGCCTTTTCGCCTGCCTTGAAGAAAGTTAAAGTTATAAAAGTGAAAAGGAAAGTTTCGCCTGTTCGCCTTTTCGCCTGCCTTTTCTCCTGGCCTAGATAGATTCATTCATTCAGCAGGGAAGGTAGTTCCAATCGTAGTTCCCCTCGCTGTACTGTAGTTCCCCTCGCAATGGTTGCTGCTCTTCCACTGGTTGCTTCACTGGTTGCTTTTCTTCCACACCCATTCCCCCTAGTTAGTTACTCCATAACCCACCCCAATAGCCTGAGTCAATCGGTATCTGAACGCCTACCAAGAGGAAAGTTCATTTACGCCTACCAAGTGGTCCAAGCCTAGATAGAGTTAGTTTACTGGCAGGCATTGTAACGAAGTCTCCGGGCGTTGTAACTGGCCTGGATAGATTGAGTTTACTGGCGGGGGCGAAAAGATGCTCAACCCCAACCTTTTATTAAGAAGAAAGAGGGTTTAAATGCCTAATAAATAAGAGTAATAAATAAGAATGGATCTAGGGATGGAGGGATGGCCGGGATGGATTCATAAACTGTTTGGATCTAGAGAAAGGGAACTAGATAGGAGGATAGACAGATAGTGAGAGATAGGTATTATTATTTTGTTCTTTCATTCATTACGCAACGATAGAAATATGCATACAGTAGTGTTTTCTCGACTAATAGGTAGGTTTGACACTTCGGTAGTGAAAGGGATGCTCCTGGCTATGCTTGGAACTATGCGTTAATACTCCCTCCAATGACCGGTAGGGGCCCCCCTAGTTTGAGTGCTTCCATTGAATGATGTTGAAATCCCCGTGCGGTTATTTAGATCCCTAGGATTGCAGCAGTTAAAGTGGTTGCTCAATAATGGGTGATGGAGAATGATGAATAGTCCAATGAGAGGGAGGTGACCATTGCTTATTCCTATTGAGTTGAGGAACACACAGAGAATCTATTATAGGGCTGTTGTTCGGCCATCGTTTGTGTTGCAAAATTATCATCTGGTTTACTCGCCGGTACAGAAAGCATCAGGTGGAACGCCCTTTCTTCCTTTTTATAGCGGCAGGCGTTTCATAATAACGTTTCAAACAAGCCGACAACCAATTAGGGGAAGATTCACTCCTTCACCTCACTAATTAATTCTGGGTAGGACGGGCATACGACCTAATCTATTTTGATCTATCTTGACTGAACGCAATCCATTGGCTATGTCTTCCAGTACCGCGGTATTAGGAAGGCGGCTAACGACAACTATTCGTCCCCGAACTCGGAATAAAAAGAGAAACTATGGCTTCGGAAACAACAGGCGCTTTCCTTCGGCCGGTTATTCGACCAATGGATCACATATCCCCCGTCCCACGTCACCAAAAATAGATACTTCCCCTCAATGCCTGAACATCCGATACATATTTAAATACCCGTTACGGAGAGGAGTAAGTAGTTTGAATATGATCTTTGATTTACTTGACCATTACCTCAAGCTCTGAATCTGAAAAGGATATGAGCAGATTAGGTCTTCGTCTGGGCTGTTAACGCCTGCTTTGGATCACGAAACGATTTCAGGGATATCTCTCGATCGGTTAATGACCATTTCTGCCTCCATACTTGACGGCTCATTTCGCTTCTCTCCAATGAGACAAATCTTCGTGCCGGCAGCCGCGGTCCAGTGACAAACGACCTTTAACTATCCCGTCCCCTATAGATAAAATAGTTTGCAGGTCCATATCGACCGTCCTAGAGGATATCTACGAACCCATCTTTCTTCCGGTTTCATATGGCTTTAGGCACTATCTAAACGCTCAAGCATTATTATGTCTCTGCTGCCTTTGGTGAATATTTTAAATATTCACTTAGACCTCCTGCTGCTAACTTGAAACCTGAAAGGGATTAGCGAGATGGTGGTGGGGAAGAAACTCCCGCCTTTGCTCTTGGTCTCGGATCAACAGGTGCTGCTTCCATTGATTGCTTTGCTGCTCGCTTAGATGCTGCTAGGTGAACTGCCTGTGCTTTCGCTATTGCCTCTGCCTTTGCTGCGGGTGAGACTGGTGCTTAGGCTCAGTAAACTAGATCTCGATCCGGAAGGACTGCTACTGCCTATCAAATTAGAAGGAATGTTGCAGGCTCAAATGCAAGGGATGCCGCGGGCACTTAATTTGGATATGGATCCGTGAAAGGTTTTGCTTCTTAATCTTGGTAAACTAGAGAAAAAGGATATTAGGAATTTGCCCGGGTGAAAACAGTTGAACCATCAGTTTATTAACCCCCAGCATCAAAGCTAGTAGCATAGACAAAGTCAAAGCTAGTAGGAGTAAAGGCAGCGAAGTAAGCAAGGATGGAAGAACCCGTGATATAGCCATCACCCCGCCTTGATCCAGATTCAATGCCCACAGGCGTAGATTGGGATCCAGATCCACCCAAAGCAAAGGCAGTTTTTAACCCAGCATTAAATCGAGATCGCTATGAGACAACGTGAAACAGGCGTGACGGTAAGATCACTCACGGTAAATGACGCGGGACCCCATGAAAGTTACTTAGGATACCCCTAATTCTGAAGCAATTACACCTTGTATGGACCCCGCATTAAGGTGCGATGCATATTACTATGATGGGTTGGGCCAAAGGAAGAAGGGGAAGCACCCGAAAGAAAGTCTTAATCTCAAAGTGTTACTCTTTAGGTACGTTAAGTGACTCGACCAAAAGGGGCGAGGAACGAAGTCACTCATCCATTCATGGGTGAGGGAGAAAGCCTAATTACATTATAACGTATACAATCACTTATAAAGTATAAAGGGGCCCCTCTGCTTTCGCTTACTGCTATGCCTTAGCTTTCCTTTTCAGTTTCCCTTTCATTAAAGAAGGACTAAAAAGAAAGTCTTAATCTCAAAGTGTTACTCTTTAGGTACGTTAAGTGACTCGACCAAAAGGGGCGAGGAACGAAGTCACTCATCCATTCATGGGTGAGGGCATAACAATACATCTTCTCACGGATAAATACTTATCATGGGTGAGGGAGAAAGCCTAATTACATTATAACGTATACAATAACGTATACAATCACTTATAAAGTATAAAGGGGCCCCTCGGAGTGTGAGGGGACACCAGAGGAATGTATCGGTAAGAGGAATGTATCGGTACAGGTATATAGGGTACACAATGGGTGGTGTTCCCAGGGACGCGGCAAACCCCCCTTTACTGATACTGAAACTGAGGGACACCTTTTTACTGAGACTGAGGGACACAGGGTGTTAACGCTCACTCATCATATGGGTGAGTGAGTTTTCACTTATATATGTAATTACGCTCTCCTCTCCCTTATGTAAGGTAAGCCCTCCGTCCTTACATATATAAATAATGACCAGCAGCGCACCACTTATTTCCTTGGCCCTGGCTAGTGACCGAAATAATATACTTAATGCACGTAAAAGAAACACTTATTGCCAATTTCTCTATGTTAGCCCACGTTAGCGCTAAAAAGCACAAGCTACTGATGTTCTCTATCTCACGTATATTTTAGCCCACTTAATGAAATGAAATTAAATTAAGTCGTTAATAGTTCGAAAAGGCGTATTTGATACAGTTCAAGCCCGGCATTCGTCATGGTGTTGTGTTTTCTCTTTATTCTATCTCTAACCCAGTGCCGTGTCATTATTTATAAGCATATTCTGAGTGAAAGTGAGACTTCGTAAAGTCAGAGGCAAAGACTGGCATTTCAGCCTCTTTTCTTCCATTTGATAAAGGCATTCGTCAAGTAAGAGGCATTTAAGTCCTTTCCTGGACTTCCGTGGGCCTTCGTAAAGTAAGAGGGTAAGGACCAGAAAACAGCGTTGATTGATGTAAATACCAACCGAATTCACTCACCTTGCAGACCACAAGGAGGAAATGAATGATGGGAAGTGAATTCCATAAGCCTGCTTCTCTCCAATTCGAACAGAATTCCCTCACTTCATGTATCCGCCTGTCCTTCGAATTGAACGAACAAAAATACAAGCCTCTCAATTAGCTAGCTCCCTCTTTCCCTCTTCCCTCTGACCTAAATAGGGACTATCTACATGCTTATCAGGTGGGGTAGCGTGGGAAGCAAACAGAAGGATCAGAGACCGTTGCCGTCAACTATTGTTCCTTCTGACAATGCGTCGGGGCTGGGGATATTCTCATGAATAGCTTTCCAAATTGTTGTTCAATTATAAGATCAGATCAGAAAAGGAAGTAAGCCCGATCGGAGATCCATGGATCACGCTTCTGGCCTGCCGGATGGATCATTCTATTATAGTCTCCATCCATTCCATTGTCATTTCCCTCTCGAACGAGCCGCTTTGTTATGAGCCGGATGCTGCTTGTGCTTGAGAGAAGTTTGATTCGATTCCGGAGACATAGCTCGCTCGGACATGCATCGAAACAGCTCCCGTAATCGGTGTAAACGGACCGGAGAGATAAAAGCGCTTGAAACGCACGCAATAATAATAATAATTGTCTCTATGCACAAAATACATAGGCGGTATATTCTCTGTGCTAAATAGGTAGGGCAGATTGAAGAAGCGAGACATGAAGGAGAGCTATGCAGGTATAAATGAATGATAGGAATAGCACGACTGGGTCTGTCGAAATGCCAGGAATAGGAGGGCCGGGCCCCACCTTGAATATAGAACTAGGCCGCAGGGGAGGTGATGTCAATAGTTCCGTGGGGTGCATGGCGGGTTTATTCGTGGGGTGCATGGCGGGGTCTATCTAATAGTTATAGGAGTGAGGCTGGCCCCAGTGGGTATGGTCCAAATGAATGCTAGGAAGAGCCCCCTGGGCAATGGGATGGGCCTCATGGTAGGAGGAGAAAGTGG
>Ga0316216_1000056_pt1 | contig 16872 bp, 4 predicted proteins | sample NRE6metagenome_FD_207800 | JGI IMG/M metagenome (GOLD analysis project Ga0316216, IMG submission 207800) | Spruce roots microbial communities from Maridalen valley, Oslo, Norway - NRE6 | ecosystem: Host-associated > Plants > Roots > Unclassified | place: Norway: Oslo | collected 2017-09-15
ATTCCTTCAGTTCCATTGTGTTTATTGGCGCCCTCAGAAGTGGCATTCCCAATGGTTTACGCGCTCAGTTTAACGGTCCGTCGTCACCGCCGGCTTTCACCTCCTATTGGGGAGAGGACAAACCGGATTCTAGAACTATCAGACAAGCGGTGGTTGTTCGGCTTAGTGAACGCTTACAGCTCTTCGAAGTTCCCCTACTTGAGTTGACTCGGCTGAATCCGTTCGTTTATTCTCGTCTGATTTAGATTCTTCGGCAATCTGGGAGAGCCCAATCAATTGCCTGGATTGACATTGAACACCTCTTGCTACGAAGCTCCGCTCCGCATAGGCAAAAGGGATACCCAAAATATAAGGGGTCCATGACTTGTTTACTACTTTGTGTATAAAAGAGCCTCACCCGGAGATCCGAGATATTCGATCCGAAAGGAGGTACAAATACTTACTTTTCCTCGCTTCCAATAGAGGGAGGAAAGCCAGTTACTTAATGATTTAGTTACTTAACTAGAAAAGCATCTCTTTCTTTTCGGTACAAAGGGAGGGATTCGAACCCCTTTTCCAGATCCTAAAATAGGAATATGGAAGTAAGACCCACATACCGCTTATATATACTTCTATTACTTAGTTGAATTCCTTACTTAGTTGAATTCCTTATTTATGATCACTCATTGAACCTATTTCTATTAACCTATTTCTATCAAATCTTGGAAAAGAGTTGAAGTGCTTTAATTTCACCTATATTTATATATGTAATTACGTAAGGCAAATAACTGAAAAACAGGGAGTCATAATGCCTTTTCATGGCCTAATAAAAAGTTCGTAGACTACCGGATCTGTTTATTGGCTTTAGCCTACGAGCGTTAGCAAAGAACCTTACCTAGCCTACGAGCGCTAGCGAAGAACCCTAGCAAGTCGTATTGGAAGGCAGAGCCTTACCAAGCAAGTCGTATTGGAAGGCAGAGCCTGACCTAACACTTCGAGCGTTAGCAAGGAGGATAGCAAGCCTTATTCCGAGCTTTAGCGAAAGCTTGCCTGGATAGTTTTATTAGAAGGCGTAGCCTGACCTAAGAATCGTTGTATCAATAGGAAAAGTAGTATCGAGAGGAAGGCGGAGCCTGACCTAGTCTACGATCGTTAGCAAGAAGCCCTAGCTGCTAGTCGTAGCGGGCAACTAAAGGAGGGCTACAAGGTACGTACTGGGGCACCCTTGGGGGCAACCCAGTACTAACGATCTCACTAATGGATATTTTGATTGATTGGAAAGAGGAGGCCTAGAAGCCTTACTCCGAGCTTTAGCTCAAACAGCGGAATCGTTAAAACAACTCGATTCCGTATCACTACGATCACGCAGGTTGTCTCTGATAGTAGATCGAGGAAGCTCAACGTCTCCACTCATTGACTCGCTTACGCTCAAACAGCGATTTCCACTATGGGATATGAACTCAGTGATAAGTCTACTAATAGGTCTACGAATAAGCTAATGCTGGGTGGGAAAGAAAGGATAGATACGACGGCGGAAAGAAAGGATACGACGGCAGAAAGAGGGACTAATGAGGGATGGGATTAATAGAACAACCGAAGGAGGGTGGAACGGGGAATAATGGGTGGAAACAGAGACTAAACTGCCCGAGAGGTGGAATACTGGAGTGCCGAAGGTGGAATACTGGTTGCGCTCCTTCAATAGGTGCAGTTACGCCTCTTCAATAGGTGGAAACAGTTCCTCAGGTGGGTGGATACAGTTACTCCTCTTCACTGGGTGGATACTGGGACTAAAACGACTCCCCATAGGTTAGTTCTAGAACGACTGCTCATAGGGTAGAACGACTGCCCGTAGGGTAGTGATAGAACGACTGACTGCCCGTTGGGTAGGTAGTTCGACTGCCCAATGGTGGGTGAAAAAGAAGTCTGCGCATGAATTCATATGTCTCCTGCGGAGCGGTCCCCACATGAAGTTAGTCGCTTATAAGGTTATATGCGCATTCAGGTCTGGGCTTGAGTCTCCTGCGGAACCGATTAATCTTATGCGGAGCCCGATAAGTCTCCTACGGAGTTATCCGCACATGAGAAAGAAATAAGAGCACGTGAAGTCATATGTATCCTACGGAGTTGTCTCGGCATGAGGAAGAGGTATCCACTTGCCTATGAAAAATAAAAGAGAGAGGCTCTTATAAGGATCCTTATATAAGGCTTCTAAGGCTATATATATATCTTATACAAAATAATATATATATATGATAGCTATAAAGTAAGTATAACCGCAGCCTATAGCCGCTCCCCTCCCTCCCTTAAAAAACAGATGGGTTCTCCGTTTCTCTATGTCCAGGCCGGTGCCAGAGCTCTCTCAGTTGGTGCCGTTACCCCCGCCGGAAGATGAGGCCTATGAGGAGCTGGCATTCCGGTGAGACTTAATACTTATGTTCAGGTGTGAACAGTCATACATAATCACCTCTCAGTTGAATGCCTAGGGTCATAGAGGGGTCTTCCGACTGGGTCCCATAAAACGTATACCCCGTCGGTCGTCAGTATACTGTCATTGTTGCAAGTGAGAACCGCTATCCTCTTGCAAAGATCCTCCAAGACTATCTCAGGACGACCGTCCATTTTTATTGCGCGTATCATCTTGGAGTGTTATTATACGTTGCATGGGTTTAGCAATATGTTGGCGTTTATGAGGCGTATTATCGGCGTTATGATCCCATTCTTTTCGCAAGCGTAAATACCGCTTTAGTAGGTTACAATACCGCTTCTTTTCGCAAGCGTAAATACCCATTCATTGATTAGGCGTTACGAAGAGGATACGAAGAGGATAGATACGCCGGCGTAAATGAGAGTGTAGGTGCCTTGACTGCGAGATAAAACCGATAGCTGTCCAGTTCCTTCCTCTAGTAGAGTTGGCTTCACATCTCGAATCCAGACCGATGGCCTACACCCGGTAGTCGATTAGTGATCTTATTAGTAACACCGGAACTAGACCTACAGACTAAACCCGGGTAGTTTCTTACTGATCCTATTAGTAATACCGATACTCTGGTCATGGACTGGACTGAGATCGGCTTCCTCTAGTATAGTATTGACCTTATGAGGGGAAGACCCAGATTCCTGCTATTAGGATGGAACAGTTCTAAAGATTGATCTGGTAAAATGCCTGACGACTGCGAGACGAAACCGATAGCTGCCTAGTTCCTGCCTCTTACTAGGTTGGCTTCACATACCGAATCCAGACCTTTGGGCTTTGCTCGGCTTCCTCTCCCCACGGTGGTCTTCGCGACTAGAGTTCCTTGCCCTCCTTATGTCAGGCGAGCCATCCTTCCTTCTTTATCTTTATGGCTAGCTTATATTTAATCACTGTTATGCCAATTATACGGTAAGGAAAGCAGCCCTTAAAGTAGGGTAAACTGGGTAATTTGGGGATTCTCGCCGTAAACTGAGGATGTTTTTCGGTCAATCGGGAAGTCTGGAAGAGGCTTGCTTTTCTCAATCAAATCACGACACCCTGTTTGGTTTGGTGGAGGGGCTCTTATAAATAGATTCCCGACTAGGTGAGGGAAGGAGCTGAATAAGAGAGCATAGAGAGAGGCAAGCAAGCGAGATAACTGACCAATGAAAATATCCTACCCAACCAGCAAGACCAGTAAGCAAGGCCAGCCATTGGAGTCCCACTTTTGAACTCTAAAAGCAAACTTTTCCCTATCGGAGTTCACTCCCCCTTTCCCCTCTGTAAATGCAAATTTTCCCTATCGGAGTTTCCCCAAAGCTCAGGATAGAGAGTGAGGCAAGGCAGAGAGCTACTCGGGAGTGAGGCAGGGTGCAGGCTCGACTGAAAAGGAAAGGGAAACTGCTCCGTGAAGAATTTTGCCTTTCGGAGCAAATCAAATAAGGAAGGTGCGAAGCTCTTGCTCGAGAAAAGGTAATTGATTGCTCACCCGAAGAATGAGGGTGAGGAGAGCAAGGAGATAAGATAATAAGGAGGCACTAGCTGCCCTAGATGCCTCCAGTGCTATAGCCCAGTAAAGGCTCTTGCCCAGATATGATTATAAAACAGGGCAGTATACTGTAACTACATTGGAGCCATTGGTCAGGAAGCCCTACACAGAAATGGGACCACAGGATTGGAAGGCTTTGCAAGTTACCTTTGAAACGGCTGATATACCTCCTGAGGATGATGTCATAATGGCTAAGAGCTCAAGTAGTCTAGTATACAACAAGTATGTAAAGGCCGCCCATTCCAGTGAAAATTGAAAGAAGAAATTAAAAACTAACCCAAAACCACTTTTTGAATGCCAAGGTCAAAGCTTTGGAGACAGAGAGGGAGCAGTTGCAGAATAGATTGGCTTCTATTGGGAGAGATCAACAAGGGACTGATGAGGCTATCTCCCTTCTGAAGGAAAAGGATGAAAGAAATAAAGCCTTAGAGAGCAGTCAAATCACCCCTATAAGGAGCCCCACCTTCAAATAAGGAGAAGTACCCCTAATTACCAGTTAGTTATGGCCGGGATAGAAATGTTTATCGGTCAGGTGCGCGCGTTGTTCTGGTCAGATTTCACAAGCCATTTGTTAGAACATAGGTATACTTTTATTTGCCAGCTGGATGTGAGTTCACTGTATTATTTATCTTAGGAGGGATTAAAGGAAAGGTTCACTTGGCATCATTCATAGGTCAGATAGCCTAAGCTTTTTTATGCATGATTAGAAGCAGGCTCATAAAGTGGTCAGCTCATTCATTCTCCAACATATCATTTTGTGCGGCTCATATATACTCTGCTTACCTACCCGGTGTAGCTCCTCTCCTTATCAGTCTCAAGGTTCAAACCCCAACAATTGATTTCTCTTTTCTTTTCTTTATGCCAGCGAAAGTTCCAAAAAAAGACGAGAATTAGCTGAAGGAGATGAGCCTTGATCATGAAGTCAAAAGCACGTGGTAACCAAATAAAATGAGAAGCTACAGTTTGAATTAGCTGATCGAAACCTAGCGCATCATGTTCTCGAGTTGCAAGGTGTTTCTTCTCTGGGAAGCAAGCCAACTCTGCCCACCCAATTTGATCTATCTTTCTCTCCTGTTACTAGTTGGATTGGAGCCGACACAAGGAATTGGTTGATGAAGCCAGGTTGAGATGTCGAGAAAATAAAATAGTTTGATTATGTCTATAATGTTATTTCATGATGGTCTTGGAATTCAGCTCACAACAACCGTTGGTTGTGATGGAATGATCAATTAGCTATATCACTTTTATTACGTACATAATAAAAGATCCAATGCTGACAAACAGACAGAAAGAATAGGAAGGATGGCTCGTCCGCATCGGGCGAGGAAGGAAAGTGCAAAAGAATCGATCTACCCTATTGGTTAGCCATAATATAGAACGTTCAGATAATAGATAATAATAATAAATAATAATAATAAATTGGTTAGCAACTAGTACCATTTCCTAGTTCAGGTCAGAGCAACATATAAATGGATCTTGTGGAGATGCCGGGCACTACGGCAAGACGTGAAACACCCGATCCCATTCCGATCTCGATCTGTGAAACCGTCTTGCGCCATATGCACTGCTAAAGCGGGAGACATGGTCAAAGCCAGGTCTCAATCAATAGGTACTCCAATCTAGGTGGGGTTCGAACAAAGCCTCAATCAATAGGTACTCCAATCTAGGTGGGGTTCGAACAAAGCCTCAATCAATAGGCGGTCTCATCCAATCTGGGTGGGGTTCGAACAAAGCCCCAATCAAAGCTATACTACGAGACCTGAGAGCTAGTGTAACGGGGCTCAAGTGATTCACCAAAGCGACGAGACCTTAAGTGATTCACCGAAGCGACGAGACCCGAGATAACAGCAGGAGTCTGGTCCGAGTGATTCACCGAAGCGACGAGACCCGAGAGCTATATGGTGATGGTGTCGAGATATGGTTACGAGGGGGTAGCTGCGAGAGCTAAGAGCTAAGAGCTTTAGATAGCTACGAGAGCTAGATGGTTACGCGATAACAATATGGTGTCGAGAGCTATATGGTGTAAGAACTATGAGCTATGAGCTATGAGCTATATGGTGTCGAGATAGTAGTGCTGGACTATAGAGCTATATGGTGTCGAGAGCGGTGTCGAGATAGTAAGTAGTGCTGCCACTGGCTGCTGCATCCAACCACCGGCTGCTGTATTCCAATCGGAGAAGGGACAACAACAACGTAGGCCCCTTCCAAATGACCCGGGACAACAAGGCGACCGACTGATCTCTACCTTCGGAACAACAACCAACGCAGGTCCAATCGTCGAAACGCCCCTTCCAATCGTCGAGCACATGACCCGTCGAGCGTTATCGTTATGTTCCAGTCCTGATGGCGGCGCTCGATCCACTAATCGTACTAAACAACCTTCACCAATTCTGTACTAAACACTATCTAACCTAACCTACTAAACCCTCTATCGTACTAAACACTCAGTAATGCACTCGGCCTAATGCCAGTAATGGTAATGGTAATGCACTCATGGTAGAGTATGGCTGTGGGAGAATGGCAGGTAGGATGGTATCTCATGGCTGTAGGTAGGAGATGAGATCTATGGCTGCTAGGAGATCAGATCGGATGGATCGTCGTAGGCTTCTTCATGGCTGCTAGGAGATCGCGATCGTCGTAGGCTTCTTCATCGGCTAGAGAAGGAGAACGGCTTCTTCACCACCACTGGCTTCAGGGCGTCAGATGAGTGTGCGGAGGTCCTGTTTGCTCTCCCGTCCCGGGTTCATTAACTCCTCTTCCTCCCGGTGGAGAATGAGATCATGAGAAAGGAATAGCGTTGAATCCTGAGAATGAGTAGTTGGAGAAGAAGGGTGGTCGAGTATTTCCAATTCCTAACGTCTTTTCTATCTAACTCCCTCCCCATTTAGTGTCTTCGTCTTGTACTATAAGCCTGGTTCTTGGTTGTGCATCTGTGGTTAGGTAAGCTCCTCCGGTAGGTAGGTATTAGGTATAAAGAGATAAAGGTAGGTAGTATAGAGAGAGGTAGGTAGGTTGTGTTATTGGGTAGGTAGGTAGGTTGATTAGTGCTGACCTTTTCAAGTGCTTCGTGGGGGTTGATTGGTGCTTGCCAGAGGGAGAGGGGATAGGTTGATTGATTGATGCCCGCCTATAGTAAGGAGTTCCAGGGACAGGTTTATTAGTGCTTGCCGAAATGCGAGATAACACGAGAGAGGAACAGAATCCAAACCAAATAGGTAGTTCGGTTTCTTGGGTATGCCTTATAGATAGATAGCTAGTTAGCAAGGGTTGGGCTTCATCGATCTTGTTATATCAAAGCTTGCTACTGATGATAATGCTAAGTCAAGACTGAGAGGGACGGGTTGGACACCTCCCTTGACCCGCAAGTGGAAGGTTATCCCTTTGTGATTGGTCTTTAGGTAAGTAATAAGCCGTGCGGGGTGTTGATTGACTGAGTGAATGTGAGGCTTTGGATTGAACTTTCTCGCTATTCATTCCCACCCACAACCGGGGATAAGACGAGGTAACTCGTATCAGGTCTAACTAGGACGTGGTTCGGAACGAGCACCTTATTGATTGTCTGCCTCAACAACTTACTTATTATACCTAAAGATGAGGTAATCCCATCTTTAGGTAAATAATAAGGAGAGAGAATCCATTGCAGAGAGGTAATCCACGCCCCTGCAGAGAGAGAATCCATTGCAGGGCAATCCCCTGTGGTTCCGGGAGAGAGAATCCATTGTAGAGGGGCGCGGAAGTACGCAATTCTATGGCTCGCTTTATTTTCTCGCTCGTAAGGAATGAAACTAAAGAAAATCATCCATCTCACCCTAAGGGCGTCGCTGTTATTACCTATTCATAGTTAGGGCCAGGAGGCGGAAGCCCACTCGCCCGACCGTTAGAGAGGGCGAGGATCTACTCTGTCTTACTTCCTATACGAACCAGCAAGGATATCTTTGTTAGGGCGAGGAGCCCATTGATTTGCCCTTCAGATCGGGGGAAAGATCAGCGTGGATCCGCCCAGGTGAGAAGCGTGTTTTAAAGAGGTGTCCTGCAGAGCTTTCCCCACAAGAATGATACTTGAGGAAGACCCAAGGCCAAGCTCAAGTCTCCATCTTGGGAATGAAATAGAAGATAGATACTTGAGCAAGATCTACATCTCTTTACTACGAGCTAGGAATATGATTTCATTCACTTTGAGGCCATAACACCTCAAGGACATATCCAACGTGGAAATATTCATAATTTTTTATATAAATCAGCTCTAAATCGAGGTAGTACCAAAGAGATCGGGTAATCTTTTCTTAGAATGAAATAAAGGAACCCGCTTGGCCGCATCGGGCAAAGAGATTCTCTATATTACCTTAAGGGTGTAGCCTTACCTTTTTAAATAGTTAGGGCCAGGAGATATTATTACCGATCCAACCTTACCAGAACCAAAGCGATAGGTCTGCCCAAAGCGAGAGGTTATGCCCAAAAACAAAGGGAGAGCTTATCTTACTGACTTCCTTACCAATCCCTCCCCTTGAGCTGAGCTTACTCACAAATAGATTGCCTTACTTAGGTTCTACCTCTTCAAGGTGAAGGAAGATCCTTCATAGCTTACATTATTTGGGGTAGTCATTATCCCATGGAAGGAAGGATATATTTCCCGTGGATAGAATAGAAGCGTTGGCACGGGGCCTCAACAGGGACCAAACCCGTGAACTTCTACCCAAGGAAGAATTACTTCCCATAATTCCTATAGATATCTCCCATAATTCCTATAGATATATCGTATCTATATCCAGTTAATGTTCTCAAAGGTAGCGAGCTCCTCACACAAACACTTGGGCTAGCCTAGATTTTTTTACTTATAGTAATTTACGCCTGCTTCTCCTCAATCGCCTACTAATCGTCTTTTACCCATACTTATCTTCTTGGATAGAGTTACTTACTAGATAACATTGATTGGGCTTGTTGAGAAAGGTCAAGCCGCACCACCCCTCACCATTGAGCTCTGTATAGATCCAGATGGAGATCTGCCCGTGGCACTACATATAGGCTAGGTATCTGTATGTCCAGAAGGGTCTATGTCCATAAATGAGGGTTACTATGGCCGGTCAGTGTCTCTGCGTGCACGCTATCGCAGTGCTTTTTGCCTCGAAGGGGGAGCGGGCCTACTGAGTATAGTGTTCGTTCCAGCGTGGTAAGAGAGAGACCTCTGTCCGGTAGTCTCTCTGTATGCACCCTATCACTGTGTTTTTAGCCTTTCAGCTATAGGCCGGGTGTTGGTCTGGTACATTGAGGTCAGGTGTCTGTCCAGATAGGTCTCCGTTCCATACGGCAAGGTAGGTACTAGGTAAGGTAAGTGTCTCTGCTTCGCACCCTATAGCTGTGCTCTGAAGCAATCACTTAGACTCTGGATCGGCTAGGAAACACGAACTAAGATTATATAAGTGAAAGCCTCCTTCCTAGAAGTGGACATTGTATAAAGAAAGAGCATCTGAGCTGTAATGCCTTTGCGACCACATTGATTCCTTGCCCACCTCTACCTACCTATGCTGTTGTAGCCTCTGTTTCTGCCTTTGAAACTCAAGCATCAACTGCTTGCTTATAGGTAAACAGATGAAACAACTGCCGGAGCCTCTGCCTCACCTGACCGAACGTCGTCGCTAGGTGCACGCAAACTATTATCAATTCCTGTCTTTGCTTCTACTGCTTGCTCTGGATCTCCGAATGGATATGGGGCTCTCGATCAATTGGATTTCACTCAGTCAATGAATGAAATTGGATCTGTCCCCGTAGTCTCTGCGGATATGGATAATTCCTCCTCCAGCAGCAGTTGTAGAAGCCGTTAACCTCATAGTCAAGTAGAAATTAGATCCTTAGTATCTTATCTAGTATTCTATAAACTAGTAGAGGAGGGATTAGGTATTCTTTCTTTAGCTATAAGTATTTATCAGGATTAGAAGATGTAGGAATCAATAGGATTATTAGTTGTTAGAGTCTAGGTATAGGAATTGAAAGAACTATTATGTCTTTAGTCAGAGTTGGAATAAGGCTACTTTCTCTTATTCTTGAAGGACTAGACTATGTATCTTCTTTTGAACTCCTTGTAATATATAACTAACTCATCTTATCATTAGAAAACTCCTAGAACTATCAAAGGAACTAGAACTATCAGAAGGAAGAAGAAGAGACAGTCTATTAGTAATCTCTAAATAACTAAATCTCAAACTTCGACTCAAACTAACCAGATCACTTTTATATCATAGTTCGAACGAAATCTATTACTTTGAACGAACACCCTAGAACATATACTTTGATGCTAAGCTTAACATAACTCTCCCTTAGATAAGGAACCATTAAATAATTCCAAACACTAAATAAGGAATATAGACCTGGAAGAAAAACTTCTTATCACTTTACTCCTTACAATCAACAACCTTAGGAATTATAGAAAAGGACTACTCAACTTCAATACTCGAACTAATAAGCCCATCTCACTAGAAAAAAGCCTATATCAAAAGAACGAAACCCAGCTCACTAGAACTTTACCTAGCTCAACCAACTAGAATCTATCTATACCTTAAAATGAAGATTAACCCTACTCATATTAAGAAATGCAATCAATTACTCAGTAGACTAGACTTGCAAGAAACACAAGAAAGCTCTAAGTAAGCTATAAATTAGAAACAATAGGAAGCATCGAACAAATTAGAATATCTTCTTTAGGCATGATAGACGTTATCTTCTTAAGCACTTTCACTAGCTACTTCTTCCTACAACTATTGCTCCTACCCTTGCAACAACTACACCAACCAATGCCATGAGGGTATAGTAGAGACACTTCTCCGAACGCCATATAAAGTTTTGAAAGGGCCGGAAGTCGCCAAAGGAATCAATTACAATTTTGAAAGAGAAAGTAGTAGGTCTTCATCCATTTAGAGAATCGATCGGATTGACTGTGCTTGGATTTAGGACCGTGATGGAATGTCCTAATGAGAAATGATTCAATTTTAACACGTACCCAGCCCACTCTATTTTTTATACTTTATCATAGCTACGTGGCGGCTTGCCCGCATCGATCACCTTGGTAGCTTATCTCCGGCTGGCGTTACGGGCTGGGCAGATCGGGCATTTCCTTACCCCGCCGTCCAGTTAACCTCTCCGAACTAGGCTTCCCGCATCTTTATGGTCTAGGTTTCAGCTTACAATTTCGCATCTTACCGGATCAATCCCTATTTTGAGGGCCGGAATTAGTCACTCTTATATGGAGGGGATAACCTTTCGCTAACGCTCCTCACTATCCTTCCTGTACTGTGCTTGGGTAGGTGATTGCTCGTATCCGTATATACGTAATTATGGGTTTCGAAGAGATGTCCTTTTATGTTTCTTTGCTCCCCGACCTTCTTACCTATCAGAAGGGCTATCCATCACCCACCAAGGGCAAGCATTTTAAATTGGACGTCCCAGAACCATTGTGATAAGAGGGACTCCCAGCCGATTCAGTCCTTAAGCCCACCCAGGAAGGAGCTTTCTTAATTAGGGACTACCTGAAGCCAGTGAGTTAGTTACCTTCGATGGGATGCTTTGACGATTTACAGCCAACAGATAGATAAAAGAGCCCGGGGACACAATTTGCTCTGCAGGCGGAACAATTAACTGGCGGGGCAGGCACGCTGCTCGCGCTCGAACAAAGAACTCAAAGGGCAGGGAGCTTGTCTTGCTTAGATTAATGGCTATAATCGCTCCCTTGCTTGGGATTGCTCGCTGGTCCAACGCAGATACATATTAAGCAATTAATTCACCTACATTCCTTCCTATGACTAGAGATCTGTAGCTCAAGGTTCCTTCACTATAGCATGAGAATTCCTTCGACATATTCATGTGCTTCTCTTACCCTTCTTCTATTCTATTTTCAGTACTTCTAGCCGCCGTTCGACATCCAAGGCCAAGACACACCTACATTCACTTCTATAATGAGTTATATGACTTGCCTTATTACTTGCATTGACGTCGCTACAATCCAATTTTTATATATGTAATTACGCCAGCCTGCCTATCCATTCGGGTACCGATCACTAGATAGATATACCCAGTAATACATAATATAGAAGAGGTAACGGGACGTACTACCTTGCATCCTCAGCCTATCCATGCTTAACCGGTTCATTCGGGAGGGCCAGGGATTGAGACACTTATCTCCAGGGAAATCACTATTTGGGCTAGTGGGGGTAAGAAAAGATGGTTGGTAAGTGTTACGATAGGAGGATGCCGAGTGTGGGCCAAAGGGAGAGGAACGCTCAGACTTAAGGTGCCAAATCATAGCGGGATCGGGATTAAGTAACTGGAGCTAAATTAAGGTAAGGCCACCATCGAATTTGCAAGATTTGATCTGATCATGTTCAAAGTAAGCATTTGATCTTCTCCTTTTATTCTCTTAAGAAAGAAAGAGGATGCGCAAGCAAGCTCGACCAACGGTGAAAGTAGGGCTTGACCTCTTGATTGGCCAGCAGGCATGGGGGCATTGAGGCACTCGCTTTACCTAGACGTACGATAGGGAGAGGAGAGGAAGAGCTTTGCGAAGCTCTAGAGGGGATGAGGGGGAAGGACCGGGTAGGTGGAAGAGCCCGCCCGGGAAATAAGGAAGGAAAGATAAGATAAGGAGATAATAAAGATAAGTAAGTGATCCAAGATCCATGTATCCGGCTTGAGCAGTTATCAAATCCGATCCATCCATCAATTCCGATCCATCCATCAATCAATAGGTAGGCGCCGCGACTTACCTGGTTAATGGGTAGGGCGGGACAAATGAAATGATGGTATTTCAATGAAGATGCATTTTTCTTCTACCACTCACTACACTATAGTATAGTAGTAGCTCTATGTCTCTTCGATAGTAGAGCAGGTGCCTGCCTCTTGGTCTATTTGGTAAATGCCAAAAGCAGGAGAATGCTACTTATTTTTCCGTCTCGAACCCAACTTCTTCCTTCCTTTTGCGCTCTCATTTCGTGTGTGTTCCCTCCCTCTATTTCTTTCGCTTTCTTCCATTCATCTTTTCTTCCTTCCCCCCAACATTCTTTAGTGGCGATTACTCCATTACTTATATATCTTCTCTTCCTCTGGACTCTGCTCTTATCTTTTTAAGAGGGCGGAAAAGGTATAAATGAATGAGAGGTGCACCTTTATGGGGCATGGCATCCCCCTCTCCCTATCAATAGGTAGGGCGAGCTTCATTCGATACGTAAGTCAGTCTTATAGAATAGAGGAGCAGTGCTCGGACCAGCCTTTGACAGATTCATCTGTGCCGGTGAGAAAGCAGGAATTATGAAAGAAAGGGTTGGGGGGCCGTAGGTAGAACAATGTGAATGGAAGAAAGAAAGGGTTTTTTTTATTTTGTCTTTTCTTTTCTTCCGATAGGAATTGAGTGAGGAACCGGGTCAGCAGCCGCGGTAATTCCCCTCGCGGGAAAGCTTCTAGTTGCTCCCGTGCTCTCCCCAACGAACGAGACTTCTATTCCACATTTTCTACGTACGTTCTTCTTCAACAAAGAAATGAAATGAAGCTCGCTCTCTCTCTATCTATATAGATAGCTATGATGGTTCGTGTTGTTGCCCTTTTCTCATTACCAAATAAAAAAGAATGCTCGCTTCCGTGTACCGCATCGAAGGGGTATGCAGGCAGCCTTCCTTATAGGTCGGAGTAGGGCCCTACTCAATCATATAAGGCACAATCATGATTTCCGGCCCCTACTCATATAAGCTGCCATGCATGCTGGGACGGACGGGACTGGGACACAACCCTTCCGTGGGACAGCGGAGGTAAATCAATCCAACCAACCAAGTAGTGGTTTTGGTTTGGTTATAGAGAGAGAAGTCTGTATTATCAGAACGGAGCCGTATGATGCGGGAGTGGCTCACGTACGGTTCATTAAGGAAAGGATTCGGTACTACCTTATGTATGAATGAGTAAGTAAGTAAGTCAGTTTGCCTCATGCTCTGTGTCTCGAACGCCCTACCGGTCATTTCTGTACTATTCCTAATGTGGGGGCCATATTCGTTTATAGAAGAACAATCCCGCGCTCGACTAGACTTTACTCTTGCTTGACCTGGAGGCGAACTATAAGAATTCGACAACCCAGAACTGAGATTACTGGCATTCCCACTTGTTCTATGCGTCATATCCGTGTGACATGATATTTTGAAAGATTACCGATAGCAAGCAGCTACTTAGATTAGCAGAGAATCAATGTACTTTCTCCACTCGGCCCATGATCCCAGAACTTCTGGCTGGATAAGGGTGTTCCGTGATTAACGAGTCACTTTATCCTAGCCGACATGGGGGAAAGATTGAATCCCAATTACCTTCCGAAACGAAACAAATAGGGTCCACCTAAAAGCAAGCCCCAGCCCCCTGCCTTACCGCCGCTTAGATTAGCGCTCTTTTTTTTGAGACCGAGAATGGGAGTCGATTCAAGCTTAAACCACAATATTGAGTCTATCGCAAAAGCTAGCTGTTCTGAATTCGTTTCTGCAGGAATTCAAGGCGACCTCTACATGAGGATCTCATCGTTCTGTACTTGGGGGATCGTTCTGTACTTGCTAGATCTCGCTCGTCTATAGGTGGGTGGGATCATTGGTCCTGCAGTCTTCAGGTCATGGGCCTACTAGATCTTACTCCCCGCTTTCCCTCCCCCCGCATTATTTATAGCCTTTGATCGCCGGTGAATTAGGGTTTAATAGCTAGATCGATCATATATAAGTAAGGTAAGATGCTCCAATAGATAGATCATATATAAGTAAGAAAGAATAAGGCATCCTTCTCTTTTCTGTTCCCGGATCCGATAAAAGTGACTCAACCTTCGTGCGTGGAGTAAATGGTGGGCCTTGCCTGGGTCCGGGCCGTGGCTCTCATGCATGAACGGACGGTGGGAAGAATAGATTGATTCTCGCTCGGCCATTCATTTACGTTACATGGAACGAGATGCCAGATGAAGATCCTATATATTATATACGCTATTTATAACGAGCGAATAGGCTGAAAGAGAGCCTAGTTCGCTGTCGCGTTAGAGTGTTATATAAATGTGGTATTAGCGGCGCTCCCTCCCTAATGGGAAATGGCCAAGAAATAAATCCCTTTTCTATCTATGCTGTCTATACTCTAAATAAGATAATATAACCAACCTTACTTCAATCACAGGCGAGTAGGTCCATGCCATAGCATCAGACATACTCCTACCTACTCAGTGCTGTACTCACAAGAGACTCCCCAGGCGGCGTGTTCCACTAGCCCCCGAAGGAAAGAAAGAAATAAAATATGAGCTAATAACCGTTTTGTGGGCAGTGAACCTCGTTGTTCCTCGTTGTTCCTGTGGGCAGTGAAACCAGAAGTTGTTCCGCAGTGAAAGCAGTTCATCAGTGAAGTTCAGCGGGTTCATCAGTAAGGAATACCGCATCTGTACTCTCTCTTCAATCGAAGGAAGTCAGTGAGCCATCGTGAATTCAGTGAGCCATTCACATTCATCAGTTAGTGAATTCAGTGAGCCATTCACATTCGTCACGTAATAGGCACGTTTGAGGGAAGGAATTTCACGCGATAAGGAATGTAACGTTTGCGGGTCATAGGCACAATTGCGGTAAGGAATGGCACTCGACCCATTGCTCGACCCACATTGACCGTAGTCGCCCTATAGACAGCGCCCTATAAGCCTCTATCGCCCTATAGAATATTAGTTCTAGCACCCTATAACGCCCTATAGAAGATTAGCGCCCTATAAGCCTCTATCTGTTTCTGTCACTGCAGGAAGGAATTCGTGGGTGAGCCATGAATTGACGTTCTCAAGCTCTTGCTTGCAAGTCGCAATGCGAGAGAGGGAAAAGGAAAAGCTGAAGAAGAGGGGTTAAGAGACCTTCTCCTCATCCTCATCTTCAGAAAAGGAAGGATCAGAGGGAGAAGAGGAGATTCCTTCAGAAGATGGTGTTTTCTACAGTCCAAAGCTGAAGCAGTTCGAAGAACCGGGGTCAAGCTAGACATCCCTATCTATGATGGACAAGCCGACCCCGAAAAATTGAATGGTTTACTGAAGCAATTGGAGGTGTACTTAAGCACTAGGAAGTATACGCCCCATATTATAATGCAGAAGATTTCGTTTGCGAGATTGAAGCTTGCAGGCCATGCTTGGAAATAGAGAGAAAGGGAAGCATATGTCCGGAGTTGGGCCATGAACCAGCAGCCGCCTAGTTTGTTCTTGTGACTTCGCCCATGAAGATCGAGCTCGATTGTGAGGATTCATATTCTCCCGGATCGGCGGGGAAGACACAATATAGGGACTTATTCTCTAGTTCAATCGGGTCTATCTCGAAGTTTGTTCTTTTGACAAAAGAGAAATAGTAAGCTCTCCGAGGACGAGGGAGAAGAAGGGGAAAATTGTAATAAGCATATTTCTTTTTTCCGGATGATCCCGTAGTTCGTTCATGGTGAAGGGTGATGTATGTATGGTTTCGCCTTCCTTCCATCCCTTTATGTCTGTCATTCCCTCCGCTGGTAGTAGATGTGAATCAATCAGATGGTAGGTGTGATGCATTGCCAGCCCTGCTGGTTAGTCTGTCTTGATCCGCTGCTGTATAGCCAACCCTGCCCTGCAGTCTGTCTGCATTGCCTCGGATGTCTGTCTGGATGGAATCCGTCCCGTGGCAGAGCATAGCATTCCCTCGCATGTTCGGTTAGATCGCATGCCCTGTGTGTGTAGTGCCTGCATTGAATCCAATAGTAGGAAGCAAGTCCCGGCCTGCTTGTCTGCATGGCTGCCTTGTAAGTCTGATAGCATTCCGTCCGCTGTTAGTCGAGTGTCAGCATTCCCTGCGCTGGGAGGATGGACTCAATCCAATGGGTATGGGTGGCTTGTCCCTCAGATCTGTAAAGCATCCGA
>Ga0316216_1000057_pt1 | contig 16507 bp, 11 predicted proteins | sample NRE6metagenome_FD_207800 | JGI IMG/M metagenome (GOLD analysis project Ga0316216, IMG submission 207800) | Spruce roots microbial communities from Maridalen valley, Oslo, Norway - NRE6 | ecosystem: Host-associated > Plants > Roots > Unclassified | place: Norway: Oslo | collected 2017-09-15
TTTATGGGCTGGTAATTCTCTATCTATAATTACGACTCCTAATCGATCGCATAATATCATATACAAAGAAAGAGAAAACACCACTCCATCTCCATCCCGCCACTTATGAATTAGCCCAACTACTTATATGAATTATATATGTAATTACGCTTCAATCTTCCTTTCAATTTCATAATCGATCATATTGCAGTTTCTCCTTATGTCAGGCGAGCAATCCTTCCTTCCCGTTAAGCCGGTTCACCGGCCTTCCTTTCAGTGCCGGGAGAAAGTAAGTAAGTAAGAGTAAGTCAGGCAAGAACTAGAGTCAAGTCAGTTGTTCTCTCCTTCCTTAAACCGCTCGAATTCCCTTTCAATATCCTTGTGATAACTCATATATAATATAATATATACAGAACTCTAACGACCCCTTTCAAACTACTCCTTGATTTCTGAGGTATCTTTTAAAACTACTCCTTGATTTAATTCGCCGTCTTTCTCCTTCGCCATGATTCCCAAATTGTCATTGTTGGGCGGAGCAGTTCGTGGAGCGCTTCGTCTTGGTTTCTGAATGAGCATCAGCACGAAAAACTCAGATCAGAAACGACCAGCCAGCAATAAAGAGAGCGGAAAACGAGATAGCCTGGGATGTGCGCCGGGCCATACTACTTTCCCTCCCCCCCCTACTATAGTGGTTACAGAGGAAGAGCAAATAACGCTACATACTGGGTAAATCATAATGATAACCTCGCTATGAGATGATAAGGAAAACACGGGAGGGGAGGAGCTCACTTGAATCCGAACCTGCTACTTCCTTCAAGCAAGCAGGGAAGAGCGTGCGAAACCTGATCCGATGATCGGATTGCGTATCGGTCAAAGGTCAACGAGGCATATTTGTTTGGTTGGTTGGGGCATTCAAACGCGTATTCTCGAAGGAATACCCTATATATAGATCCTGAAAGGGAAACCCTGAGCTCGAAGGGCCCTAACTCTAGCTCAGCTCAGTCTTTGAGGGGAGGGCCAGAGAATAATAGTAGAGGGTTATAACAACCCTGGGCTAGAAGGGTTATCCCCTCCTTCTAGCTCAGCTCAGTAAGGTATGGGGTTATGTACTATTGGAAATAGGAAACACGGATAATGAACATTGTTTTACGTGACTATTGGTTCGGGTAGCCGGGGTTCAGTGAGCAATGGTTTGGTTGGTTAATGACTTCGCGAACTGAAACATCTCAGTAGCTAAAGGAGAATCATACTATTCCTATCCGACCCCTATCCATATCTATATAATAGATATCAATTCCCTCCTTCGCTGATGGCCCTCAAAGGTAGGTTCCTCCCTGCCCTACCGGGCATTAGATTCATTCGGCAGGCTAGAGGTTATGCCCTTCCCCTCGTGTTGCGCGGCTCAGCTGCTTCACTCCCCACCCTGACGGGCATTAAAGTGCTTCGACTGACTGGCTTAGTGCTTGATACCCCGATCAGAGATTTCAATTACTGGCTTAGTGATTTGAGTGCTTCGCTGACCTTGATCGACTGGTAATGGCTCACGAATGGATCCTTCGATTGCTTCCCATTCGTTCCCAATCGACTGCCTTTTCCTTCGACTGGCCTATATATATATATATGCTGTTGAGCTTCGATCTTCGATTTGCCTCGTTCTGGCTCCAGTTGGGCATTGGCTGAGCTTTGATACGCGACCTATCTCGTTCAGTCTTCGTCCCGCCTACACTTGACTTGCCCCCACCTCGTCTACGCTCTGCCCTGACCAATGACAAAGATCGAATCGAATCGATCTTATCTCAATAGACTGAGATAGATGACTTTTATATCTGTTGATAGGAAGGATTACTACGATTCCATATATCTACTAAAGATATTAGTTCAAGCTGTTGGAATCGGTTAGAAGTGGATCACAACAGATTGGCTATATTAGATATGGGTCCATTTATTACTGGTCCGCCCTCGCGATTTGATCGATTGGTGGCAGGCATGCAGCTAACAACCCGATAAGAGCTCTATCTGGACTGGCTGCTGCTGGCTATCGACACTGATACTGAAGGAACCAAGCAACTAGCAAAACGAACCAATCAGCACTGACCAAGCAAGATACACAGATCAATCCACTAGCACTAACCAATCGATACAGGGCTGGGGGAAGGGATAGAGAAACAGGACTAGGGCTATCGAACCCAGCTAATATCTTTCTTATCAGCAAACAAACTGATCTATCGGACATGTGCTTGCAGACAAAGGCAATGGTACTGTTAGTGCGTGCTATTGGAAGGCAGCCAGTCATTTCCACAATCATATCCTTTAGTCGATGGCGGGTATGTGCCTTGTTAGACACCGAGAAGTATGGGCCTTAGTCTGTCTCAGTATGTGTCTTCCTGGTCAGTCTGTAATGGTGACTGTGCGGTGGAGGGATGGTTACTTTGTGGGGAGAAGCGGTGCTAAGGAGGAATTGTAACTGTGCGGGTAGAAGGAGGAACTCTAGATCTCAATCCCTCAATCCATCTATCTCTCGGTACTCCCCTCAATCTATCTCTCGGTGCCCCCCCTTCGTCGCGTTAAACGACGTGTATCAATGATTTTACGCGGTTTGTCACTTGGTCCAGGCCAGCGAATAAGCAGCCCAGCGACTGCCCTAGCTCTTGCTGCTCTCCCTATCTGCGCCCGCCAGAAGGATGAAAGCACTGAATCATTGGCTAAACAATGATCTGGTCACACTTTAACCGATCGACCTCCATGAATATTACGGGCGGGATTCAGACCGACTTCTAATAGATATTTCCAGTATTCAGACCTATGAATACCGACTTACTATCTGTTGGGTTCCCTCATTTCCCCTCGGGAGGAAAGCGGCCTTCCCCAGAGGAATAACCCTACAACAGTAAAGAAAGGTATAACCCTACAATAAGGATAAAAAGAGTATAACCCTCTGACCCTTACCTCCTCATCCTCCTAATGGTAAGGCTCGCCATCCCTTCTAACCCTCCCATAACCGACACTTATATGATCTATTCCCACTCAATCAACCGGCAAGGAACCATCTTTCTTTTGTTTCTGAAAGGGATAACCATCTCTGGTCTTTTCCCTACTCTCCTGATGCCTGATGAGTAAAGCCTTTACCAATCCACCAGCTTTCCTTGACCCCGCAGCGTGATCGTGTTAGTCCAAATCTATGTAATAACATATATAAATAATGACCAGCAGCACCAATATTTTATTTCACCCTACCCCTACTCAGCTTATTTTAAACCTACCCCTACCCTTGTTGGACTGGACTTTCTAAATAACTCTCTCTTTGAACCAATCTCTTCCTCCCTCGTGCTCTTCCTTAACCTCAATGGCACTTGCGCCATCAAGTTCCTTGCCCGTCACCGGCGCAATAAAGGTTATCCCTGGCCTCCTATCTGTCTCTTTTATATGTCCTTTGACAAGTAAGTGGGATAGCGGGATAGCCTCGCAGAGCCCCCGGAGTGCACCTCTCCTTTTCTTATTCATGATGGAGATGCCCGGCCCTTAGGAAAATATATTAATTACGCTTTAGCGCTTTAGTATTATATGGACCTCCGCTCTCATAATCGATCCGTAATATCTACTTCTAATAAAGAAAAAAGAGTTGGGGTATTTTGAAAACATGCATGCCGACGGGGGGTTTTCTCGGTTCGACTCCCCACCAAACCAATCAGTGACTTGATTGACTGTGTGGGACCCCGTGTTCTAATATGAGGGGGGGTTCATCACTGCTTCAGGCAAATGGTGGCAAGCAGCTTTCACCAAACACAAGCAGGTGCAGCAAACGTTTCTATAGTCACCTTTCTATAGTCACCTTATAGGTATTATGGCTTAATCTCGATACATATCCCCTAGGATATCTAAGGAATCGAAATCAAAGTACCAAACCCGAAGGGGGTAAGGGGGCCCACCTACCTTTTTTTATTCCAAACAAATTTGCTAGTTCTACTCTATCTTGCAGGTACATGCCTACCCATGCCGACTGGTGCCTACCCACTTCACCTATTCTATTCCACTCGTAGTTAGTTGCTTATTTTGGGCTGGCCTGCTCTTCGAGATCTTTTCCACGGGGATTATTGGGGTGGTGGGGCTTACTCACTTCATACACGTAATAGTTAGTTTATTCGCCTCATTACGCAACTGAATCTGTTCGAACCGCTGCTTATGCCTTCGGCTTTTGCCGGTGGTTCCGAATCAACGGGCCAACCGTGCCGCTCGGCTGGTGGTGGTGAATTAAATGGTTAACACATATTCCATTTAATAAAATGCAACTGCGGGTGCAACCTCAACTGCATCAGGGTCTCGATCTCACTCACGAAAATATATTGCAAGGTCTCAATCTGGAAGAGATGCAGGCTAGTTAGACGGTGGTGAAACTACTTTTTTTGGATCTGCTACTCTGGGTCAGGTTATTCCGTCGTGGCAGATTTTCCAGGTTATTCAGTTGTGGCCAGTTTTGCAAGTCTTGTTGCAGCAGGTCCAGCTAGGCTAGCCTTTCACGAGGCAAGTCCTGGCCAGATCTTTTAGCTCATTTATATTGAGTATTGGCAGGTATGGCTGGTTATGTATCACCTCTGCTCTGGTTCATACAAGTTCATATCATGGACCAACAAATGGTCATGCACTATTGAGGAGTCTGGGTCATGCACTATCGAGGAGTCTGGTTTTGGTATGTACTCTTATTGCCTGAGTTCGTCTACCAGAGCTGTTCTACTTCTTTCTGCACGGGATGAGCTTGTTTATGAGCTTGCCGGTGTGGAAGAAGCGTCGAAGCACTGATGCTACTATTGCTACTACTCTTGCTACTGCTTACATTTGCTACTCTATTGCTACTGCTGACTATGGATGGAAGGAAAGCGAAGCTGTACTTACATATTAACTATATGTCCTTTTTATTTCCTAAGTATTTAGTAAGGAGTTAGGCGGAATTTAGGAAGGAGATGGTTGCGAAAAAGAGGTATACACGGCTGTGTTTTATGCAGACCCATGGTTACGGGCCAGCAAGCCAGCTAATGGATCTGTTCAAGGGCTGTCTGCGGACCCGGATCTGTTCAAGGCCGGGTTATTAAAGAAAGGGTGGGCTCGTCACGCTCACCGAAAGACAGAGCCAGCCCAAGCCCGGGCACACAGAACTTATACCTACCTGCCAACCCTGCCATCCAACCATGCAGATACAAGCCGAAGGTTTAGGTTCAAGCTCTTCATCCGCATGACCCTCCAACTCTATAGATTAGATAGTTAGTTTAATTAATAGATTGATTCCCTCTATTCATTAAAGGGTGGGTTTGGGGGCAACTTCCATCTGCACGTAGAGCAAAGCATCATATATAGATTAAATGCGTATTTCTCCTATGATTATATGACCTTTGCTTACCTATAAAAAAGTGATTATAAGAAGTGACCTGTGAAAAGAAAAGCTTAGATCGTAACCCATAACCGGATCTGCATTTGGTGCTACTGAAGCTACTGCTGGATGCTAGGCAAGGTAATGGTTATGGCTGAGATGCGTACTCTAAGTTCATTTTTCTAATAAGCTAAGGGTGGCCATTAGGTTGTGCAAAGGACCAAGTCGAAGATTGGTTATGCGCTCGGATGACGGAAATGGGTCAATGTGTGCCGACCCCCATTCAATCTCTGAAATTCTGGCTGTAGTTCCTCAATCCAAGAAGGCAGTTTTGAGGATCCGACCCACCCACGGTTGTTCCCTGTGTTATCCACTAAAATGAATCCAATCTAGCGCTTCTAAAGTAAATACCACTGAAGTGCCCACCGACCCGAGCGTGTAAGATATGAAAAGGTAAGGTAGTATGGAATCAATCCAAAGGGTAGTATGATCCCACGACAGGTTGTTGTTCCTGTGCCAGCCACTTAAGTCATTGTGTAGGCATCTAAAGGTAATAGCACTAATGGTCGAAGTGCCCAAGCCCTTCCATCCAATCTCCGGGGTCTGGCCTGAACGTTCCTTCAGTCAGGATGTCTAAATTTTCCTTGTCCTAACAGTAATTCGATGGCTGCTATGGGTTCTAACAGTCAGGGTACGGGCGATGTCCTAAACTTCCTCCTTCAGGATGTATGTCTCAACCTTGTCCCACTGGAAGGGTATGTCTGTCTGTGTTCTCCAAACATGGGATGGCTTTTATAAAACAGTAAGGGTCCAGGTCTGTCTCTCCTGTCCAAACATTCATGAGGGTCTGGGTCTGTTTGTGCTCTCCAACGATGGGTAGCTGTCCAACTGACATAAAGCGTGTAGGCTTCAAAAGGTGATACCAATGCTAGTAGTCTCCACCCAAGCAAGCCCGTCTAATAACTAAGTGAAGTGAGCAAGTATAGAAGGGGGCAGTTCCAACGATCCAAGACTGTTGGTAGTAGCTGTCCGACTTGCATTCATCCAGTAGGAATATAAAAGGTAATATGAATGTTCAAAGTGCCGACCCCAAAACGTTGCCAACCACGTATTTTATAAAGATAACATGGGTGTTTGGAGGTTCGAAGTCATATTTCCATCGGGGTTGAGAACTCGATTTTGCTTTAGCTAACTCGATGATTTAATGCATGTCAGGTGATTCCTTCCAATAAAGCCAGGAGGCAGGCACCCGGGTTGGTTGGTTCCGGTCGATATCAAAAACGTTTCCAAACACAAATTTGATAAAGCAAACCCTCGTTTATCTGGGGTCCGGCTAAAACCCTTCCACCGGGGTATATAACTCTCATTTTTCTTAAGCCATGAATGCATTTCAGGTGATTCCTTCCATCGTCCGTCGTTTCTTCACTCAATCGCTTTCTTTCCCTTTGGTCTCGCCTGCTTGCGCTTAGAGGCTCGTATGCTCTGGGAGATAAGAAAGCCAGAGAGACACTCTTTATCAATCTCTCTGATCAGCGAGTCAATCCTCAATCTATGGATTTGTTTCTGCCACTTTATGACTGTTAGTATCACTGTGTTACTATTAGTTTTAGCTAGTTGATAGGCAGGTCGGGGATCAGTGAGTCAATCCTCAATCTATGGAGTTGGTGAGGGTGAGACTCTTCAGCGGGCTTAATGGAGTTTACCATTCAATTTATTGATGGAGTTTCAATCTATTGATGGAGTTGACCATCAGGACCAGCTAAAAGGTATGCCCCCTTTCCTAAGCAATGCTTGACGACATAGGGGTTGTGCCACATGGACTTCAACTTTCCTCGACCAAGTTTCTCATGGGATTGGTTGTAAACAAGGACGAAATCACCTTCGCAGAATGAGTGAGGGTGAATGTGATGGTCATAGTGGGCTTTAAAATGTTGTTTGGTAGCTTCAATGTGATAGAGGGTAGCACGATGGTCCTTGTCTGCTTGTTCCAAGGCGATCAAGCATTGTTCCAGAGCGGAGGTGTTTGGAAAAAGCTCGACTGCTAGATGCAAGGAGGGAATCTAACACTCGATGGGTAACATGGATTAAACCCCATACACAAGATGGAATGGAGTGAATCTGGTGGCAGCTCTGGTTGAAGTCTGATATACCCAAAGGGTAGGAAAAAGCATGTGATGCTAATTGGACTTGTGCATATCCACCGTCCATTGGAGCATGGTTTTGAGGACCTTGTTTACAGCCTCAACTTGGCCATTTCCATGTGGGTAATAGGCAGAGGAAAACTGGTGCTCAACTTGAAAAAGGGATGAGAGTTCTTTCCACACAACATCCTCAAAGTGAGTACCGTGATCAGACAACAATTGCTTTGAGACACCAAATCGAGTGATGACATGGTTTAAAAAGAAACACGCCACAGTGGCAGTGGTATTGTTATATGTCAGCATGGCCTCTGCCCATTTGGTGAAATAGTTGATAGCCACAATGCTGTACTTATGACCACCAACTGATACAGGATTGCACTCCATGAAGTCAATGTCTCGCTTGCAGAAGGTACCAATGGTGGCGACATGATGTAATGGAGTGGGGGGCGTCCTCGCCTTGGGGGTGAATAACTTGCATTTTTTGCAGTGCTTCACTGCCTCAATGCAGTCAAAAATTAAGGTAGGCCAGAACTAACCATCACAGATGATATTTTGGGTAGTGGCCATACTTGAAAGGTGGCCACCACATGCACCACTATGATAGTCATTTAATACCCACTCAACCTTATCAAATGTGATACATCCCTGAAGAATAGTATAAACGCCTCATCAATATAGAACATCACCGATAAGAAGGAACCGAGGGGATTGGTGATGAATCCACCAACGATCGTCTCAGGAGAGATGGGGACCGAATTTTTGAGTGCATAGGTATACTAAAATATCCCCGTACTATGAATTGTCTGCATAAATGGTGAACAAATGTTCATCCAAAAGATTGTCAAGGGGGATGTCTGACATCAGATGGAAGGAAATGAACTCCTCCAATGCCAAAGCCTTTTTACTCTTGGGAGTAATGAATTCAAGGTCGTATTCTTGAAGGATAATGATCCACTTAGCGATCTTGCCTTTAATTAGGCGTAATCTCAATAGATAGACCATAGGATTCGAATTCACAACGACTTTGGTTTTACTTGTGAGGATGTGCTTACGGAGTTTTTGGAGCGGCTAGAAGTCGCTTTGGTTCTGTTAGATTCCTGTAGACTTACTGTATGTAGATAAAGCAGCTTTGGTTCTTGTCTCTTTCTGTCAGCTATCCGGTGTGATGAAGTAGGGCCTCCTGGCAGTTTGATGTGTTGTAGCTGAGCTTCTGTTCTGTCTGTAGCAGGGTGCTTCTGTTCTATTCTATTAAGGAGCGGTGAGCGACTAATGTGGTGTATAGTAGGGGGCTAATGAGTCTTGTTAAGAGATAGTACGCCTGCCTCTACCCAGCCTGCCTGGGGACGGGGTAACGTCCTATCGTCCTTGTCCCGGGGGTGGGTAGGGTGATTTTAGGTGTGGTAACTGAGGACGTAAGGGGAAAGTGAAGTGAGGCCCGACGCTGAAGGTAACATAACGATCTCATAAAGTACGTGCTGGGCCCAAAGAGTAGGTAGGAGGTAGGGAGCCCAAACGGTGAAGAGGTAGCAGTAGGGGGAGTTCAGTCCTACCGAACTAAAGAAAAGAGGATCTGCTTGCGGAAGTGAGTCCGGACAAACGAACGTAACGGAGATTAGGGTTAGTGGAGAGAGGACTCTCTCGTAACGAAAAGTGCTCTGAAGTAAGCTGTCTGTAGAAGATTGGTGTAAAGAGTCCTACCGACCGGGCAGAAGAGGCGAAGCTCACTTCACGATTGTGTAAGTGAAGCGCGTTAAGGCAGATAAGGAAAGACGGAAAAGAATCCTCTTTCTTGAGGATCCAGAAGGCGTTCTCTAAAGGCAGGCCGAGAGCCCCCACCCCTTACTTTCTTCTTTTACGGGCTTTATGCTTATGTTTCTCTTTTGGGCTGCGTTATTTCTCTCTCTAAAGGCAGGCAGATCCTCGGCTTTATGCTTTAAGAGGGCCACTTCACTTATTTTCTTGGCTTTATGCTGTAAGAGGTTTGCTGGCTTTTGAGAAGTCTCGTAGAAAGAAGAAGAGCCTTCCTTGCTTGCTGTCTTTGTTGTGCTGCCTTATTATTGTTTCCCTTGAGGTGAAAGAAAGCGAGGTGGGCATGCCTGAGAAAGAGGAAGGGGTGGTTAGAAAAGAGGGACATAAAGTAAATAAAGTAAGTGGAGGGCCGAACGAAAGGAGAAAGGTGCAAGTGAAAAGTGTAGTAGTGCTGGCTGGATCAATTATATAAGAGAATCGGTATTTACGTATATAAAAGAGGGTCCTGACGTAGATAATGGATAAGGTCATTGATGTCTGAGATAGAATAGACTGAAGGTTAATTTTGACCAAGAAGGAGATCTTCAATCAAGGAAGGATAAGTGGGGTGGCTGCGAGTCGTTGTTCAGAAGGCATAACCATTTGCTTAAATGACACACTCCCTCCCTAGACCTTTTAACGAAAGGATACAACCTTAAAGGACTAGTGACCAAAAGGGTAAACCCTCTTAGCCGAAAGGATACAATTACCGAAAGTGACCGAAAGGAGACAATTAAGTGACCGATTACCGATTCTTGAAAAGTAAAAGCGTGAGTCACAGAGCACCACGGGGGTGGACTATAAGTGGTGATAGAATGCGCGGTCATTGAGACGGTTTTAAAAATGAACTTAGGCTCTCCCTTGTTAAGTCTGAATGTTCAGTCTTCACTTTAGTTCTTCAACGTGAGCATTCATGAGCATAGCGTAAGGCATAAGGTAAGACCCAGTTGGCACCCACCTACGGAGACTAACCGATAGAGACTTTACAAAGCTTGATGCATATTCGCCTCGACAAAGCTTAATGGATCGATTGACTTGCCTGACAAAGCTTGATTGATTGATTTGCCTGCCCTTCCTTCCTCACACACAGATTATGAGATTATGTTATGATGGATCACGCGTGCTTCTACCAACCCTCTTTCAAGTGATTGTGTATTATAATCAATTATCAGTATGAAGGGATGATGTGTATTTTTATAATTCACAGTCGAGGGTAGAAGATCTATAGCACTAGCACTAATTGCTTAATTGACTTGCTTCTTTATAATATTGATACAAAGCTGGACTGTAAAGCTGGACCTTCTTCAGGCAGGCTATCTTTTTCAGGCAGGCTCGGGTGAGGTAGCCTCAGATGAGGCAGATGGGGACTGAAAAAACATAAATGTTACTGGCTGGCTGATATTGACCAAACCACTTTCCTTCAAGGTAAGCAGTCATAAGCAGCGTAAGAATGGTAAGGACCGATTATACTATACTTGCCTGTGAATAGAAGAGCTGTTAGGTTACCCACCCTAACTCATTCATCGTCGTCATTGTATTAAAAACCTGAGCTGAGGAAATAAGGATCTATTTTGACAGGAGTCAAGTTGGTTAGCAACAAGTAAATAAGGGAAAAAGTAGTGTATTTTAAGTATCAAGACCAGGTGCAGCAAGTAGTTCTCTTTAAAGTACAGTCAGAACCAAGAATATATCTATCAAGTACAGTCAGTCAGAACCAACAAGATCTCTATAAAGTACAGTCAGAACCAACAAGACAATTAATTGTGTATCTTGTAGCTTAAATCCTCAGCGCCGCTGTAAACAAAATAGTATTATACGATGCAATAAGGAAAGAAAGAAATATGGTGGTTTATATATGCGTTTTTCGATCAATAGGAATTTCTTATTTTACGTTACATTTGATCAATATTCTTTTCTTAAATCCGCCGGGTAGAGGATATGGAATTGACTATAGAGGATCTGGGACTGGGCAAAGGTAAGCTGCGGGCTATGGTCCTGCTGCTACTAGGTATCGATTTTGACCTACCTGGAAGGGGTGTTGGGCGAGATGCTGCTATCTTAGCAACTGGATTTGATACTGCTGCTTAAACTGATGTTGTTTCTACTTTCGTTACTCCCTATGCTACTGCCGCTATCTCTGTTCCCACCGCTGCTACCTTTGCTCCTGTTATTGGGGCTATCGGTGCTGCTTCTATTGCTTAAACCATATTGAAAACGGGCGGGTACATTTTCCTCTCGATTTCAATCTGCTGCCTCTCCTACTGCTCGTTCATCAAATTCATAAAAAGGTCCAGGCTCCTAGTCTAGTACGTACCATTATTGATACCTATAACGGTACACCAATAACCTATTGGAAGGAAGCTCTAACCACCAGAAGTGTATGCGTGCTTTTTCTATGCGTGCTTTTTCAGAGGGTGGAAACGCTAAGTTCATAAGGGAGAGCGCGGGTGGAAACGCAAGTGTCACAGCTTTTTATATATAAGTAGTTGCATATAAACCCCCCATAGTGAACACGTTGCCCACAGAATTCCTACGGCTCATTGGTCACCGGTGCGGGCTGCTACGCATCAATCCTTCGACTGGACCATTATTATCGGTATAGGCGGATAGCGGGGATCGAACCAGAGAAATTAGAACAATTTCCAACAAATAAGCAATACTTACTTACTTACTCTCCCCCTATAAAACAAACAGAACGAGTGCATTTATGATTCTTCCTGTCTTCAAATACGCCTTACCTTACTTATATACGTATTAACGAGTTTTATATATTCACCATTCACTCGACATTTCAAGTGGATCACTCGCCTCCCCCTATCATGCATGTTGTTAATACTACTATCATTAAGTCAGTTAATACGTATATAACTCTCTATTCTCTTAAAGGTTAAGAACCCACCTGCCCTGCCTTTTCTCTCTCAGCACTGCCGACTCCGAATCATGCAACTGCGCCCTACGGGTTGGGGGGAAGAAATAGACTTTCTAAGGCGAATCAGCAATGCCGGTAATCCACCAGTTCTGGCCGTTTCAAGTGATCGATGGGGAGCGGTTCAATGCCGGATTCTCAATGGATGGGTATCGGGCCGGAATATCGGAAAGATACGCTCACCTTACTTTCTTCTTCAAGAACGCAAGCTAGTGTCGTCAGCTCGTGTCGATGTCTGCTCCCTACTCAATCCTAACGAGGTGTCGCTGGTTCTGGGACCCCCTCTAAGAGTGCCCACCGGAGTGGGTGGGCTTGCTTCCCTCTGACTGATAAGTAAGGCGGCGCACCTCTGAAGTGCTCGCGCGTGTTTCCCATACCCAGTTATCAATCTAGCTCACCTGTCGCTAAGGAACTGCTTTAGGGCTGCTTTCGGGCCGACTTACTTAGATAGTTCTAGTGGCTCGATACACGGATAGTATCCTCTCTACCGCTTTCAGGCTGGAACAATATAAGGATAAGGAGAAGTGACACAACACCATAGAAACGGCAATGCTGCTGGTCATTATAGATGGTTTGATGCTTTAGCATATTGTACCCGAAAAAATAGTAGTTTGAGCCTATTCAATAGAAAGTTGAAGCCTATTCAATCGATTCAATGGCCAAGAAAATAACAACCCAATATTGCGTGGGTTCAGAAGGCATGCATATACATTGCATCAAAGTGAAGGGGGTTCAGCCCCAGAAGTGAGTAGGCATCCCAATTACCTTCAAGTGGGTAGATCTATCTAAGGATCCGAAGAAACATTGTAGTGTAGTAGCTGGGGAAGAGTAAGAGAAATGGTCCCTGAACTAGAAGAGCCGCTTGAATTGGTGTCGGGGAAACTAATCTCATTTCGATCAATGGGTCGTCTAATGGGATGGGATTGGGCTTAGCTTAGCGTGCGTGACCGGTGGGCGATGGAAGGGCCTAGAATGGCCTCTGAGGTGTTGTTTGTCATGAAGCCAAGGCCAAATCTAAGCCAAGGGTGGCGAAAGTGGTAAGTGGTAAGTGTAGGGGCAAGCAGGGACACCCTCCAGATTCCTCTCAAGGCCAATTCGAAGTTATATGGGGGAGTTATGTCTTCTCCTTATGACCTTACTTACTTACTTCTTTTCCTGGCTGGCCTAGTTACCGAAAGCCCAGGCCAAGCCAAGAAGTAAATAGTTGTTGAAGTTGGGTAGGCTACTAATTACTTTTCGTGCCACACGGATCTAAAAAGAGAGATAAAGACCTTATAGATAGATGGATAGATGATCGAACTATTAGATCACTCTGGCGAACGAATATTACGTAGATAAGAAAGAGAATTCGATAGATAGTTCTATCTTCTCTCTCTCTATATAAATTATATATATATAGGATGCTATTTTCTTTCACCCATAAAAGAGATATTATCCAACCAACCCACCAACCAAAATAAGGGATCCTTCCGGCCAGCAGCTTCAGGTCAATAACTGACTTCAAAACCTAGCTAGATCGTAGCTCGGCCAGGACCCCAACTCAGGCAGGTGCCTCTCTCTAAATTAGAACAACTCTGAGCTAGAAGGGCTCTAGCTAAGCTCAGTCTTTGGGGGAATAAATATAGGCTTATCACAACCCTGAGCTAGAAGGGCTTAGAACGGACCTCCGCATCGTCGTCTAACGATCGTCTAACGAATAGAAGCCTGCAAAACAAAGCAATCCCCCCTCCACGAAACTGAGGAGCATTTCTACGCGACGAGCACCGTTCCCTTTTGCTTTTGTAAGTATCTCTCTCGAGTACTTCCTTCCACTGCACCTCTGCTCTTCGTTCTGCTAGGGTAATCATCCATTGCTTCACGCTAACTACTGCTTCTATCGTCTCGTACCACCATCCACTACGTCTCGTCTCGCTAACCCATTGTCCAAGAAACATGAATCGGTCTAACCGGATGTTGTACCATACAAATGAAATGGTCTAACCTGAACCAGAACCAGTGGCACGTGAACCAATAGCAGCTAATGCAAGAGAAAATGGAAATAGCTAAGCGAAGCCCACCAAGCGGAAGCTGAGCGAGGTGAAGGAAGCTGTTATATGCCCTTGAATAATATCAAGGTGAAGCTAGCCTACTGTCACTTAGACTTAAACTGAACCAGGAGTCCCTCCCTACCGGTCGGAGTGAAGATCAAGGTGAATCTATACAATTGAACTTGAACTGCAATTCCCCTTACCCAAACAATAGGTACAACCAATCAAGCTACCTTACCCCTTTACTTACCTTTTCCGGCCCCCTAAACCCATCTCCTCTAGTTGTGGCTTGCACTAGCTTCGTTCTACCTTACCAGTAGCCCGTACACCAAACGGCTTTTGAGGAGCCATGCCCGTTCAATCCATGAAAAGAAAGGAAATAATAACTCCTTCTAAGAGCTGGAGAAAGATGCACTTCAGCTGAGAGCTACTTAAGAAAGTATCTATTCCTTTGTAATATCCTTTGTAATATGAAATCTTAAATTCGGCTTGTTGCCATGGTGGGGTGCTGCCTATTTGACCTGGGGCTATGGAGGCTCCTCCTAGACCTATCGAAAAACTATAACCTCCAACCTACACACCCTACAACGGCAAGAAGCTACGGCACAGAATAAGCTACAGCACCACTGGCAAAGGGACAACCCGCATAGCCGATACCGGGGACAAAGCTAGAAGCTCCGTCTATACCTCCCATCCAAAGTTTATGTTATGATAGAGACTTTACATATTATACCAGCATCTCTACGACCCTTCGGTGCATTCCCTCGTTAGAGGGAAGGGTTTCACTTTTCCCTTTGAGGTGATCCTTAAATAGAATACTTCCCTGTCCTTGGAAACAACCTTAGTCCCTAGCCTGGATTAGTTCAAATATACGTGGAAAGCCGTCCATAAAGTAAGTAAGTTTCATGGACGACACCTAGCCTAGCACTTGAGACCACTTAGAGCGCCCGCCGCCTTTTCCACCTTAAGAGACACTAGCCTGTAGGTAAACAACATCACTTATGGGGTGATGGTGATTCCCGGTTTCAACTAATAAGAGAGTTAGATCAGTTATATATGCAATTATGCCATGTATATGCAATCTCAATAGGGCATACGACGGAAACATACTAATTTGAGTTAGAGGGCTAGTAGGTAGTACTGGAAGCTAATGGTCTCTTGGGAATAATCCCATGGGAGCTCTAATCCGCAAGTTCCCATACTGTATTTTCTTTCTTATGACCAGACCTGGAACGGATTACCGCTGATCAGACTTGGACGGATATGCCCTCTTTCTCTAGGTTTAAAAATAAATACATTTATTATTATATTGCATCTCTACGTGAGACTCACATATATATACGTGTCACTTTTCATTGTAACAATAAATAAAGAAAATAAATAAATAATAAATATATGATGATATCACATCTATATGTTGAACTTTGACATTTTCATTTATTAGTTCAATCTTAGTTCTAATTAGCCGTAGTGCAACTCTGAGTTCCAATAGTTTAGAAATGAGACTTACTTCTTCTAATTAGTGCAGCTCTTCCATTGTCAGAAGAAATTAGATTTCTTTGTGAAGATGACAAACTTCATCTTGAAGTTGGGATTAAGCAAGCCAAGAGCTGTAGCTGTGGAAGCCAACTCATTCAACACAGACCCTATAAACTAGGAGGCCTGTGGGCAGTCTGCAGTCGTGCATGTTTCCTAAGCCTTTTTTGACTCGAATCTATCTATACGCCCGGAGGGACTCGACCGAGGTAGGCCCCCCCACCCAATAAGTCAAATAGGTTTCACTTTTCGCATCTCTACGTCCTTGCCACTAGTCCAATGTTATGTGAAATCCGTCTATAAGCAATCTCACAACATCTCTAGGATTTAGTCAACTAGTTGCATTAGCCTTGGCCTTAGCTGAGCTAAAAGCAAGGCCCCCTATCCCGCACCCTACCTCTTGTGATTCTTTCTTATAGCGTAGTAATTATGAAAAGAATGGAGACTTTCATTTTGGCTTGAACTACTCTCTATGGCCTTAGGGCATGGGACTAAAGAGTAGTGTTCTTAGTTAGTAGTGCATGTGGACTTTATACATATAATACTATAATATCTACGTTATACTTGCATCTCTAGCCAATTGACACGGACTAAGGCTTTCACTCTACAAGTGTCGTGGAACGGCAAGCTAAGACTAGAGCTAGTCTATAAGGCTAGCTAATTGACATGGGACTTACTGCTTAAGGCTAGCGGCACTCTTAAGGCCTTAACAAAATGTTAAGTGGCGCACTCTATTTCAAATGGAACCACT
>Ga0316216_1000060_pt1 | contig 16160 bp, 8 predicted proteins | sample NRE6metagenome_FD_207800 | JGI IMG/M metagenome (GOLD analysis project Ga0316216, IMG submission 207800) | Spruce roots microbial communities from Maridalen valley, Oslo, Norway - NRE6 | ecosystem: Host-associated > Plants > Roots > Unclassified | place: Norway: Oslo | collected 2017-09-15
ATCAAGTTGCCTTCCGCTCAAGTAGCCTTCGCATAGCCTCATGAGACCTTCGCATTGCCTAAAGTCGCCTTTGCATCGCCTCATGTCGCCTTCGGCTCAAGTCGCATCGCCTCCAGTCGCCTTCAGCTCTAGTCCCCTTCCGCTTTCCCTTCTCGCTTTCCCTCACCCATATGATGAGTGAGCGTTAACACCCTTGAGTTTTGAGCTTTCCCTTTCATGTAAGTAGCAACCCGCCTTCATATAAGTTTATGACGTTACTTGACTTATTTCGGTCAGACAGACACCAAGCTTGGTCGAAGACTCCATCTGCGCACTATGATTATCATCCTGGCGTCAGTAAGAGTTTATGAAGGCTGGTGTCTGATGCACCCGCCTTGCCTGCAGACTGTACTATAGCTTCAGGAATGCACTGGATTACTTTAGCCGATCTGAGCTAGAGTAAATTCTAGTCATTTTATTTTTACAACACCTGGCTGTACATGTCTCTCAATGTGGGGTTTCAGACGCGCTTAACTCCAATCAAAGCAATGCGCTAGGTTGCGTTAGTGCCTAGTCAAGCAAAGATGCTATCAGCGCCAGGCTAGCCCCAAATCCCGAAGCCCTTTACCAGGCCTACCTCCACGGATCCTTTTACCCTCCACTTAGAGGTGCTCACCAGACAAAGGTAATCCGGTGTGGGCATCTCGCGGGCCCTCCACACTTGCTAGCATATCAAGTCAGAGGATGCTGAGACACCGAGTACGCCTCTTTAGGAGGCATGGAGCTAGGGTTGGTGCTTAGCTTGGTTAAGAGGCTCTCAGCGTAAGGCTAGGCGCCAATCCGGGTATTCTGTTCTTGTAGTCATGGGGCCGGAACGCTCATCCCTATAGGTCATGTGAGTATGAGCTTTAGCTCTATGGAGTGCCTCTTGAGATGTGAGTAGGGTAGTTCATTGGCGCCAAAGCTTTTATTAATACCTTAGCTGACCTTTCAGCTCCCTAAATTGTCATCCTTTTTGTGTAGCGCTGGGGGTTCAAGGTAGTGCCTTGCAAGGAATGGATGAGCGACTTCGTTCCATTCTTATTAGAAATAAAACAGACAACAAACACTAGCTTTAGCCTTAGTAAAGAAGTTCCATAGAGTTCCTTAGAGTTCAAGCTGAAGGTATATGGCAACACCAAGAGCAATTTACTACAGCTAATTCGGTATGGGATGGCATTGATAACATCCGCACCTGCCTACATTGGGGCCCCAGCTCCTCCAACAGAGGAAGCAAGTAAAAGCCTTCAGGCGTCCAGTTTGTTGAGGTGCACCCACACCCTAGCTCCTTCCAAACAGTCCATGCGAGAGGAGTCCCTTTTCTTTGCATATTCATGATGTTCCTAAGAGATATTGTAAGCTTTAGCCTTCTTAGTCACTTGCCTCCTTTCCTTAGTCCATGTCAATGAGCCTTTAGACACTTCTATTATTATATGCACTGAGTGTGTGGCTAGGACACAAGCCCTAGAGTTAAGGCCTATAGAAAGCCATAGCTCCCCGTAAAGCTCCATGTCAATTTGACTATAGCTTGTCTCTTAAGTAAGTTGGTTACTTAACTAGCATATACAAGAGTAGTTCAATAATTTTAGTTATTTTTGTTTGTAGTTCAGCCTGAGCTCACACTATGACTATTTTGCTGCTACCGCAAAACCTGACTATAACTCACTAGTCCTACTAGTAAGTAGTTCAACAAGTTTATCTATGATAGCTGATCATTGTCAATATACGATCGCATATATACGTTGACCTTTTCCTTTTGAGGGGATCATATTGTAGAGTTTATACAGGAGAAGACTAATAATACTTGAAATCTCTTACTTTCAAATACAAGAACACATAACAGCAACACAAGGAACCTATAACTTCTTCTTCGCTTGGTAGCCTATAACTTATTGGTCAGCTCTTACTAACTTATACTTACTCCCTAAAACGTATCTTTGCTTTGAGAGCTCCTTTTGTTCGTCTTGGTTTATTAGATCTCTTACCTATTCGCTATCTTAGAACTAAAGCTCCTTGGTTGGTATCAATTGGAACTAGTAACTTTGGTATTAATTGGTTTAGATACACTAGGAACTATCCTTATTTTTGTCATATACCTTTAAGGAAATTATAGCAAGTAGATTCTATACTCTTGAGGAACTTGTAGGAAGTAGCTTTGGAAGTCAATACAGATATCAAAGGGATTAGCAATCACAGATAGAACTTCCACCACCTCCGCTCCTCACCACTTGGACTCAATCATACTTTGACCATAAAAATATCTATTTCAACTTACAACTCCTTAGACCAGCAGCTATCAAACCTATTTATTACTCCTACAGCTTACCTACTACCCACTTCTTAGTCTTGTTCTTTTACCAGCAGCTATCAAGGAAAGGATCGCTTATGAATACTTTAGAACCTTGGTATAGAATATATATATATTGTATGTTATATCTTGTTGAGGAAAGCTTGTCTTTATGAACTTGAGTAAAGATAAGGTGGTTAGTTAGTTTAGACTTCAAAGTACGTTCCTATATCTTTTCTCCTTAATATTCTTATTTAAGATAATGGGACTTATTATAGGACAGACAGCTGCAGGGTTATGGGACTGAACAGGAGGACCACTCACTCCTTTATGAACACCACCCATTAGTTAGTAGTTACCCGACCCAGAAACAACAAGTACCTGCCAACACATAGGAAGGTTGTTCATTGGCCCACGAGTCCATTACATGTCACAAATTACCATGTTCCCATGATTTAGGCTTCTTAGATCCTTTACATTGGGCTTATGGTCTGCTATGCTGCTGCTTATGCTATGGTGCTCTAGGAATTAAAAGGGTGAATCACAGGAATTCTATCTTATGCTATCAGACAAAAGGAGGTGACAAATACGAGGTAAAGTGGTCAATGTTTACTCTACCGAAGATCTTGGTTATGCTTTTCATTTCACTTACTGAACTATGATCCTCATTTTACTCACTGGCTAACCACCACTTTGACTCATTGGAGCAGGAAAGATTCTATGCCATGCAGTACGAGCGAACTAGTATTATTCTCACTGGTCACTACATACCCAACCGAAACTAGTCTTATTATTAATTCACTGGAACAACGAAACGAGGTCAGCTCTTTATTCTTGAGAGTGACTTGCAAGAGAGAAAGGATCAAGTCAGTCCTAGATCGAGGAGTGTTAATGTAAACTTAGATTCTTCCTTGTGGTCTTAATCAACTAGTGGAGAACTAGGACACATGTTCAGTATAGTTTAGTTACTCGGCAACAAGATGGGTTTGTATAGTTTGGTTAAGCAGGGAAGTTGGACCAGGTTACGTATTTCAAGTTCAGTGAAAGGAAGGACCACCGGTTACAAAGTGCAAGTTCAGTTTCACCCATTAGATATTGGAGAGCACTATGACTTACACCCTCGTGGGCTCTTCCTCCTTCTAGGGTGGAACATCAAAACAAAACTCAAAGATATTACAACTCACAGATATTAGATTCTTTGATATTACAACTAACTCACAGATATTAGATTCTTTGCACAGCAGCTTGGTTTATATTATTTCTTTGCAGCTTGGTATGAAGATCCATTATGATATTAAGAGGAGCAGCTTGGTATGAATTACTTTGCATGCCATACAGACATGGATTCTTTCTTTGCATGGATACGGATACAAACCAACACATGAAGCTATCACAAACAAACCAACAAGATTACATATTCACATTGAGAGATGGATCAACTAGCAATGACAAGGGTGCATTGTTAATAAGATCGCTATTCATTTATCTCGTGAAAAAGATGGAATGGGACGAGTCATCAGTAATCTCATTATCTCTTCTGGGTCTGGTCTCGCTATGTTATATATACGAAGCAGGCTAGGACTATTCCCAACTAGATATGATGATTACTAAATACCTGTACTTGGATTATCTATATAATACTTGTACTTTATTGTTCTCTGCAATAAGGTGCCGTAAGGCCGCTTGCCTGTTAAGGGAAGGTGCAATCAATTTAGAGAGAGTAGGAAGTCGTTGCAGCGGGATAGTTGGAAGTCTTCATGCTAGTTGGTACCCTCATGAGCCGGGTGGGAACGTATACTCATCTCACTCTTTGAGCCGGGTGGAAACCATACATATACTCATCTCACTATTATAGATTACTCATGGAACTCATATTACCTCATGAACTCATCACCACCTATGCTTACAGACCTTTCCTACGCTTACAGACTATGACAAATACTACTATGATCCTTACTAGACTCTTATTACTACCCTATGAGACCAAGAGGAAGAGGAACAAGTCATACATCTTTCATCTAGCAAGCCAAGAGGAAGTCATACATTTGGCATCTAGCTTGGATGTACAGGAAGTCGAGTTGAGCAAGTAAGTAGAGTTGGTTTTCTATTTTTGTTTTTATTGGTCGTGGTCGAGGAATCCTTTTGTATGTTAGGTATGTTTAGCTTTTAACAAAAAGAAGAATAGGATTAGGATTTTGTATTGGTCTTTAGAATTGGAAGAGGAACCAAAGAGGATATCTATAGAGTTTATAAGGATCTCGATAATAGAGTCTATTTTGTATATAGAATTTAGAAAGAGTAAAAGTGATATAGTTCTATCTTAATAATTACACGAAACGAGGAGCCCCTGACCCAAGACCCCGATTCTACCGGCCTTATATCACCTTTTATATATAGAAACACCCAAGCTCCTTTAATACCGATCAACACACAAATACGAGCAACAACCCAACCAACACTTTGAACCACCGCCATCAATTTACTCTTCTTTTTGACTCTTGGTGAGGAGTTAAGTATTCTGAGAAAGTATAAGAAGTAGAGAGGAATAAGAATAAGACTTTTGATCTTGTTTGTGTATTAGATTATAAGTTATAAAGTGTGATAAGATAGAATAAGAAAGGATTTATCTTGGAGATATAGGAATAGGATATAGGAAGTCTGATAAGTTGATATATGTATTTTTAGTTTCTATATACTAGGAATAAGAAGAAGTCTTGGAATAGAAGAGAACTCAGGAAGGACTCCACTACCTCTTTAGGAAGTCAGGTAAGCTCTAACGGAAGCCCAACAATACTCGACACTATGAAGAGCTTGGTTATAGGCTTTAAGGAACTCCTTAGACTCTTTTGGGTATTATAACTAGAGACTAGAAAGGTATTAAGATAGCTTGGAATTATGAGAATATTTCTTATGTAGGAATAAGATGAATATTAGGAATGAGGTCTTCTATTTATTTAGTAGGTATTATATTTATTAAGTATTAGAAGTTGGTATTTTAGAAAGAGTAGGAATCTCTTGGTTTAGCTTCTTATAATATCTAGCTGCTATAGGAAGAAGAAGAATAAATGTAGACCATTTTGTTGTTATATAAGTTTAGGAATAGCTCCTATGTATCAAACAGCATGAACAGGACTTATACTTTGAGATTCATCATGATAGATCTAAGACCCATTTAGATCCTTACTCCTGTCAAAATAGATCCTTATTCACTTCCTGTATTTCTCACTTTTACCCTAAAATGTACAACTCAATCTGAAGCATTGAGGGAATAAAATATGGGTGCTGCTGGTCATTATTTATATATGTAATTACGCTTTAGCATCGTATGGGATGCTTTCATAATCGCTCGTACCAGAACATAATATACAAAGAGATATATAAAATCTCATATATATATCCATATCTATATCTATATCTACCTTAAGGCTCTCCCTTAATCAAGCATTCCTCTTCCCTACATTTTGCCCGTGATTGTCCACTTCCTCGGTGACCATTGTGTAATCATTGTTGGGCCACTGGACATGCTACTGAAAACTATCCAGACTTCATTTTCAAATGGGAAGCTTGCGTGTGACAGAGGACCGAAAATATAATAAACTCTTAAACCTGCACCTTCACCATTCGGGCAGGTTTAAGAGTTTATTATATTTATAGCCCTGCGAACCTCCGTCCTTACCGCACCTTTGGAGCAAGCTGGACCTGCTGTTGCCCCGGCGACTAAATTCATAGGTTCAGCTAGACTTGGTAGCATAGAGGCCCGAGCGTGCACGGAGCAGTTGCATTCATGATTTTTACTTACTTAAAGGCTTTCGATAAAGATGAGTAGGGAATGGAACCAGACAAAAGAAGATGGAACCCGATATGCTTACTTAAAGGGCATAAGTCTCCCTCAACTGCCCTTCCTTAAGGAAGGTCGATTATGCGCTTTTGGGTGGGGTTAAGAGGAGGAGATGGGAGTGTTGAGATGAAAGAACATAACTTCGTTCGATAGTGGGGCACCGGTGGGATAAATTATTGATTCTGAACTTCATTCTCCAGGCGTTGTTTGCTCAGCCAGTCGGTTACATATTTCGGGCTCTACTCCATTTTTTATTCGCTTCGCTTATAGAGCGGGGGATTGAATGACCAAGGAAGGGCAGGGCGGCAGGTCACGGTAATTCTGCAAAAGGAAGATGTAGCGGTGGAGCATGATGCTGCCCCTCCCTCCAGTTTTTGGCTCTAGTTCCCGACTTTCGACCAGGAGAGCTTCTTATGGGTCTAAAAAGAGTAATAACTCAAGATGCATGCCCTTTTTCTTTAATCGATAGCTTCAATGCACTCGACCAGCTTTAGTAGGGCCTTTAGGTAAGCACTCGACCCATTTTAAGGTGGGGAGAGGGAGAGAGAGATAGCTAACACTCGACCTATGTGATAGGGAGAGAGAGCACTCGACCCATCGAGGGAGGTCCGAAGCGAGAGAAAAAGGATCCATCTAATAAGTGAAGTAAGGGGTCCCCGCACTGAACGTCCATCGATTGTGTGTGATCCAATGACCGGTCTTTCCCCGGCCAAAAATCCCGTTAGTTCGCTGTCGCTCCCCTTTTCATTAACAAAAAACCGCTCTATTTTATTCTATATTCCAGCAAACCAAATCCTCCTACATCCTTTATAAAAATACCCGCTTTTCCATATCGGCGTGGCATCAAATTCCCCGACGACTGGCGGGAAAGAGACAAAAGATTGCATGTCGTAGCTCATATACTAAATTCTTACTTTTGGATGAGATTACTCCAAAATCGGATGCTTTGCCACATACTACGGTTCGGTCCACCAAGGCCTGTGAACGGTACCCGGCCCGAGGTAGAGCACTCACTCTATTCTTTCCACCCGAGTAGGCATGGAATCTTTAGACAGAGACACTTCATTCCTTCCTCTCAATGCCCGCAAAATCCATCCGATGCACGCCATAGTAGCGTCAGTACCAATGTTTGGCCCAGCCCGGGCCATGCAGCACCTGTATTAATTTTGCGGGACTACCAGGGTGGGTGATCTGCTCCGGACTTTCGCCAAAGAAGCGTCCTTCTTTCTCAATGCCCGATGCTATTATGCTCGAATTTCCAGTGAATGCCGTGTGTTCATGTAGTTAGTAGCCGCGAGTGGGAAAGAGTAGTTCCGGCCGTTCACCCCGTAGTTCCATTTCAACGGCTATGAACAGAGGGCCTTCAATCCGCGTAAACGATAAGTCGGGGCAAGCTAAAATGAAGGAACCTTTTCTCAAAGTGTGAGACCGGATCACTCACTCTGCGCTCGTGTTGAATTAGAACGACAAACGAGGTGGTGCTATTGGACTGTAGCAGGTTCGAATCCTGCCACCTCGATTCGGAACAACCATCGGGGAACATTGGAGGGGAATTGAGACCGCCCCAGGGTTGGTTTTATTTATGCGCTGCTTGACCCAGGGCCCTAAGTCGTTCGTTGTCGTCGGAGGGCCACTTTCATCAATATAGAAAGCTGTTCCGGGAAAGTATATTTTAACCTTCCCCGTCGTATGTTTTGTCATGGCGCGGCGCTCCTCTCTAGTTCATTTCACTTATATTATTTACTCAGCATTCATTCATAGCGGGGTGCTTGCTTTCTGGATCAGTAAGCCATTAGGGCTCGGAGAGGATAAATCCGAACCATAAAGAGTTAGTTCGGACAAACTACATGGTCTATTAAAAGAATGAAAACAATTCATGTTATTCGATTTATAGTGAGAGTAGCTTCCAGCTGTGGAAAAGGAAGTGCCACTTCTAGCCATTGTTGATACGATGAAGCTCCGGAAAATCCTAGGGTCTTCCGAAAAAACCAAAACTGCTCTCCCGTTCGAACCAAGCCCGAGTAAAGAAGCTACTCCCATGTGTGGGCAAGGATGTAGATACCGGCGAGCATAAAGCAACGAACCCGGAGAGGCGCCGGCCCTGAGGTTGGTGGAGGGCCGCACTCGACCTATTTAATTGAGAGGATTCCCTCGACCTATTTATCAGGGCAGGGCATTTATGCACGAGGTTAGTTCAGATAGGCGGCACTCCTCACTCACTACGCTATGGAACGAACAAGGCTCCCGTAGCATGATAAACCTCTATTAGCAGCAAACATAGTGAACTTACTGAATGATACGATATGGTGGAACTTCCCTAGCTGTGGCTACTGCTGGCTAAGAGCAGTCTTTAGCTCGCGGTGTGGTGGATAATCCTGATGCTAGCTGTGGCTAATCCTCTGCTAAGAAAGATATAATTTTGTAAGTGCACTAAAAAAAGCTAATAATGGAAGAATACTATTATACCCAGCATATCACTGGCACAGTATGCGCCAATTGGACCAACCCCCACGATTCTCCACTGATGCCCCCATGGCAGTCCGCTTCAGTGTCCCAGTTTAAGTGTATCAGTCCTCTTAATTGGCACTCCAATTTTCCAGCGAAGCGCCATGTCCAACCCACTGCTGTTCTATCCCTCTCGATTCCGGATCTGAGCACCTATGACTGGACCTTATAACCTTAGACTATCTGCTGACTAAAATGGCCTGTACTATCCGCTTGCACTAATATCTATCCGCTTACCTGCACGGCTCGCTAGAATAGATGCTTGCACTAATCGATGCCACTTTTAGTAGTTCCTTTTCTCCGAGGTCCCGCCCCGTTGAGCTCCCCAAAAGTGTCCTCTGTAAGGTGGGGTGGAGGCGGGGGCGGACCTTGCTTGTTTCAATATTCCACTCGGGGAGATTCCAAAGTGCAAAGTCTCATTTTTCTGCCAGTTGCAAAAACATTCTATTATGGGTATCATACCCAAGGAAGGGGGAAAGCCCAGTCACGGCATTATTTACAAGGGTTCTTGCGGCTACCCCTCCTTCGAAGTTTGGTTCACCGAGTAAATCGAAAAGACGGACACTGAAGGAAGTGGAAGTCTATTTCTGAAGGTTGCAGAGATAGTGTTGAGGGAAGATAATAGTCTTCCCGATCATAAAGAAATGGAAGCCCAGATGAGATCTCCCAACCGCGAGGAGAATCTGGAAGTGATTACTGTTTCCTTTCTCTCTTTGCGCCAGGACGTTTTCCGAGCGAGCTCGCCGAGACAAAATCATCACTTCTAATGCTCGAGCGAAGCTAACAATTTGCTTTCAAGAAGGAAGAAAGGTAGACTACTCTGATCTGAAATAAACCTAGCTGAGTTACTATTAGTTTCAGAAGTAGACTTCAAAGAAAGAGAATAGGAATATATGTGAGAGGGGAAACTTTGCTTTACCAAAGTGGAATTAACTAAAAGAGAGCGGAGCGCTGTGTCCAAAAAAAAGTAGAAACTGGAGGGAATTTTAAAATGACATCTGCCAGCGCTGCAAGAACCTTCTCTCCCAGCTATCCTAGAGAGCAGGGACTCCCGGATAGAGTAAACACTCCTGACTACTGTCAACTACTGTAATTAGGTCAGCAAGACAAGTAGTTTTGTCACTGGCTTGCTCGAAGACAACCCCAGGCCACTACTAATCGTTCACCGGGGACTACCCGGTGCGCCCAGAAGGATTTGAACCCACGACCTTTTGATCCGAAGTCAAACATTCTATCCACTGAACTATGGGCGCATACTGGAGGAACCGGTCGGATTCGAACCGACGAATAGAAGTTTTGCAGACTCCGGCCTTAGCCACTTGGCTACGGTTCCCTTTCAATTATACTTTTTTCATTTATCGTTCGGAGTGTATCACGACCAGTGAAGAACATATCATCTATTAGAACAATAGGACAGGAAGGAATGGAGTTCATTTTCGGGATATTTACTTTACTTTTCTTCGGTTGGTCCTTTATAATATTGCTCAGTATTAAATGCGCTTATCTGGGTAACATTCAGATGAGAAGCAATTCGGTTTACCAAGTAATCCTTCTCAACAAAGAAACTTTTCCCATTTTGACAATCCACCACGGTTACTCTTTCACCTTTTGCCCTTGGTCTCCTCTCCCCCATGTACACCAAGAATCTAGGTTTATATTGTTCAATAATCGTGGAGAGAACCTTTACTTTTCTGGCTTCTAGGTCGTAGCCCACTGAGAGAGGGTAATGATCTAGTTCCTTTTTTCAGACTTGCCAATATGTTCCGATAAGCTTCTGGACTGGAGGCACAGGAAAAGACATCAACCCCGCCAACTTTAAAAAGATTTAGATTACCTCGAAGATATTCCAGCTAGATAGTTAACTAACCTTTCGATCCCCATAGCAAATCCGATCGCTGGCAGATCAGCATCACCTATCTGTAAAGATTCTATTAAGAGTACCTATGAAATCCTCTCCCTCTCCCTCGACCTATCTTAAGAGCGCATAAATGAGATTGATTCCTCTTAATATTCTATTTTCGAAATAGAAACGGAGTGCAAATGAAACCTGAAACATATCAAATCCTCTTAAGATTAAATGAACTAAGGTTGAGTGCTCTCCCTTCTTGAAAGACCTCCCGAGATTGAATAAAGAAAAAGGCTAATAGTGCTCTCCCCATATCAAGAGACCTTTTTAAGAGTGCATTTCAGCCCTCTTAAGATTAGAAACGTTGGTCGAGCCCCCTAGCGAGTCCTTAACTGAAAAAGAGTGCATTTCAGCTAATTAATCTTCTTTCATCTTAATAGGACTCGCTATTATATAAATAATGGGCGCTCGACCATGCTATCAATAGGTCGAGGATATCGAGGGAGATAGCATTGATGCACTCGACTTATAGTTAGTATGGGGAAAGGGTCCTTTGGAGGGAGACCTTTCGGGAGATAGGGAGAAATACGTTAAAGCTGAGTTAGCGTGCCGGGGAAATAAGTGTGCACAAGACAGATATCTCTTTATCCCACTACTATTTTAGTTTAGCCCACTTCATTAAGTCGTTAGGTGAGGTACGATTAGTGACTCGCCTGACCTTTCATATTATATATGTAATTATGCATTCATTAATTATATATGTAATTACGCTTTAGCAGCCGAGGAAATAAGTGGCCGACAATGTATTATATATGTAATAACGCTTTAGCAAAGACAGACACAACTCCATAGATGTTTCTTACCGTACTTCTATTTCTTCCCCTCAAAGAGCTAGATAAGGTAAGGTTATCCCAACCAAGGCGCAGGACCCACTCTGCCTGCTGAAGGGGAAGCAAACCAGTCAGGACCTGGTAGACCTCCAGAATTGCCTTTCAAGGCCTTAAGATAGTATTGTCCGAAAACCTTTAAAGTAAAGGCCAATCCTGAAACATGAGGAATAAGTAGTAGATAGTCGGCTGAAGCTTCAAAGCAAGGGTCGGGAGCATAGTGAGGTGGGATAGCAACATAAGGGCCAGGGTGGATAGTAAAGTATCTTTGGCGGGCAAAGGTACGTACGGACGAAGGCATAACAGCATAGATGTAGGAAGTAGAGCCCACGATCGTACACCCATGAAACCATAGAATCATTTGAGTGCGCTATCGTTGCTATCAAGGGCGGGTAGGTTCCTCTCTTCCCGTGTAGGGTTGGACCAATCCTATCTCCATTGGGCAGGCCCGGCGTTTCGTGTTGCTATGGAGTTGAATCTTAGTGAAAGCAAGTGCCCTCAGCCCAGGATATATATATATGTTTCCATCGGCAGTCATAGTGGTATTGCTAAGTGTTGTGATCTCGGGAACGGAGATAGGCAAAACTAGCAGTTATTGGGGCAGCATACAGAGTGGTAAGGACCATGCATACGAGAGAGAGATTACTGGAAGAATTGAATACCAGGAATAAGAAGATACTGGGCCTAGCAATATCGAATGGAAACTCGTACGGAGGATCGTTGCATCTCTCCTATCAGTTGTATCTTTCCTATGGTACGCGAGTAATCCCTAGTCCTTGGCAGGCAATAGGATTTTGAAACACGTAGACATCATTCCCTCCCTTTCGGTCGGGAAGGCTTCCATCTTTCTCATGGAAGATCTGAGCTACGTACGCTAGAATCATCCTGCTGCATTAACACATTTGAGTGAGCTCCAAGGACCAACCGCACCACCCACCAATCGCAAGATTGGAGATAGATGCACTTCATGTTTTTTATGCTTATGCGAGAGAACGGATTATTCGATCTTAAGTCATCTCATTCTCACCCGGTTACACTCTAATCGTATTGGTATGTCTACCACTTTACAACCTAATATCAACATTTTTACACCTCCGGTAGCTGCATCTGATAATGAATTATAGCATTCTATGGAGGAATATACTCCTGCTGATGGAGCTGAGAATGCATATGCCTACTCCCTACGTGCATCTATCCCTTCCCCAAAATCTAGTTGACCCTTTCGATCCAGCTGAATGAGACTCTACCGGGTAAAGATACAATTTGAGGAGTATGCCGCTACGCCTATTGATAGCTATGTCTATCCCCTTGTTGCTCTTATCAAGCTGCTATGGTACTCGAGCCATCCCAACATATTAGTGAAAGTGATATGATTGATAGCCAACTATTGATTTCATTCTAGCTATAGTTTAGAATGGAACGTCGAGAATAGGCAGAAAAGGATTAGTAAGAATATGAGTGGTAAAGAATGAGTTATAACCGGAGAAAAGCATGGGTGCAGGAGAACAACTGAATCGTTGCAATGATAAGAAAGTGGCGGAATGGGACGGGAGAAAGCAAGTGCCCGCAACCTACCGGACTGATTCACGGGTGGGTCTCGACCGACTACAGGAGGGAGAGGGAAAACCCCTCCCTACCTTTTCTCTTTACTGCCCAACCACAGAGAAGTGTGCGGTAGGAGACTCCTCCTCACTGCACTCTCCCTTCGGTCGACCACTCTTTTGCATGTTATTCCGTAAGTAAGAGAGTGCATCACTTACGGAATAACGAAGGTAGGTGCACTCACCTCTCCCTTCCAGTGCACTCACCTACCTTCCTTCTTCTTACTGCACTTTCCTCCAGACTCGACCTTGAAAGGAAAGGCACTCGACTGAGAAGGAAAGCGATCCACTTTTCTCCTGTAGATAGTATGCATGCGCATCAAAATGAGACGACGATCCCCCTAATAATATCAAGGGCCCCTAATAATATGTTGATCTAATTAGTTTAGTAGAACCGATTCCCACAACCTTACCTCGCTTTAGGTTCTCTATCCCACTTCCATCTGATAATCCAGATGCTGCTAATGGCGTCTCAGGATGCGGGCTTTGTCAGTCTGATGTTGGTGTGAGGAGGTGCACTTGAGCGGAGAGAAGACTCGACCTGACCTGTAGGCTGTATTAATATTAAATAATATGGTAGCATGTTACTATGACCATATTGACCATGTAACGTAGATGAGATGTATGTTTCCTTCTTCCGTTCGGAGCAAATGAATTAGTTCATGCTAGGTGTAAAACGATACATGGATGGATTGACGATTGGGGGAAAACAATTCATGATACATAGGTAGGTGTTCGCTTGCTTCGCCTCCCGGCCGTTGATACATAGGTAGGTGTTCGCTTGCTTCGCCTCCTGGCCGTATCTGTATACCTTTAATGATCATATCCCGCACTAGCCGATAGGGAGAAGTTCGAATCATGAGCCGATCAGAAGCACTGGGAAGAAAAGCGGAAAAGTAAATCCCCACTTCAACCCCAAGCTGGTCCCGTTAGCCTTAGCCGATGTTCGTCTCAAAGTTTACGGATTCCCCACTGGCTATCTCATCACAGAGGGAGGGGGAACAATTCCTACTCCCTAGTTGGGCTAGCTAGCCAGTATCTGACATAAAGAAATAGTGGAGCGAGCCAAAATCAAATCATTTTTGGATGGGATCGAATAAATGGCGGGTGGGATAGCTGGCATGTCGACTACAGAGGATTGGACGAAAGAGCGCTAGACGAAAGACGCATTCATTCACCGAATCTACAACGGAAAAACGGGGGGGGAAAGATTGGTCCGGATTGGGTCTCTTTGATGGATTGGTACAGTCTGTTGCTCGGAACTCCTAGCTATTCATACTTCTGAAGAACTCCCATCCCGGATCGGGGAACTAAGCACGTTTCCAATCCTAAAAAGCAAGGTGTCGTGCAGGAATTCGCCGTTCGACGCTCCGAGCGCTAGCTGTGCCGGGGTTCGGTTGTTTGCCTCATCGATTCGAATCAACAAAAAGCCCCTCTCATCCTTTATTTCATAGATATATGGGTAGCTTGTGTTCAAAATCTTTCTTTCTAATAGGTAGGGTGGTCTTGTAATCTGCTCCCGTATGGAATAAGAATATGCCTCCAGCCTGTGTTTCGATGACTGGTGATGTGGTCGAGGTACCCGCACTTGTAGCTCAGGGTTGAACCTCCCTCAAGTTTTTGGTTGTTCCATCTCCCCCGAAACCGATCGATCAAGAATCCATTTCTGATTCCAATGTGGGCTGCTAGTGGAAATTCGTTGCGAGGTGGGTGGGAAGTTGACTATTCTGTGATGGGCGGGGAGCGAGGAGTCTAGGGGTATAAAAAGAGGCGTCTTTCTCTCTCCATCGCCGAACCCACTCCATCCCTAATGAGCTAATGTGAAGCATAGATAGGTCGATGTCTATATATCTTTCTATGTAATATTGCACTGACTGAACGGAATGATCAAACAAAGAGGTGTGAAATATAGAAATAAAGAGTGAGGTTTAGGGGAAGCCCAATGAGTAGCTTCTTACCACTGACAGATATAATAATATCACTAGATACTTAAGAAGTAGGAACACGAACCTCGGAACAGCAATAGTAGGAACGGATTGTATGCCAAAGTAGACTTCGGCTTAACTAGGTGTGTACGTTGCCCTCTCAATCGAGAGCTTAGTTCCAGTTCTAGTTTGAGCTCGGGAGCCATTATCTCGCGAACCCGGATCCAGTCCTAGAATCAGTAGTTCCAGATCGGGTTCCACCATACCCCCGTTCACCCATAATGGAATAGGAAACAAAGGCAGAAGCCGCAGTGCAGTCTTGAACGATTCTTAATAGAGAAAAGAGCAGGAGTAAAGCCAACTAGAGCAAAGTAAGCGAAGGGAGCAATAGATATTCAAAAGTGAGACCGAGATCCAGAGCCATATGTCAAGCCAAACTCGTACGTAGCGCCTAGGTTGGATAAAAAAAGTGCCTGAGACCAAGCCCCAATAAAGGTGATCACTTAACCCCCGGGCGATCCGGGGGGCCATCCCTATATTAGGACCCAGCCTAAAGGGAGAGAAAGATAACGAGTCCTAACTATAATAGGAGTATTCTCGCTTTAGAGTAGTAATGTAGTGTATGAGTCAACTTGGGAAATTGGTTATGAAATAGCGGGGCTTCCCTGCCCTTGCCTGAGCTCTTGGCTATGCTGGTGGATATGCAATTGGGCGGCGGCTCATGCCTATGTTACACCTTGACCTTCACTACTGTTGGTCCGGAGAAACTCGGTAAGCTACGAATGCCTTTGCCCCCGAACAAACTGGATTTAGAAGTGGTATGTTTCTAGAACCCGCTATTCCCGAAATCACTACTTCTTCCGAATCAATTGAATTACGTCTCTCCGCTAGAACAATCCCATTATCCCAAAGACTTCTTGCCAGGGGGCGGCGTCGGGCAGGAACTACATCTTTCCCCTTTTATTATTCATAGTACATCTCACAGAGCTATTACGCTTTATGAAAAGGATGGCTGCACGCCTCATTATACAAGAATCTTATGCGCACGAACCGTTCGGAAAGCACGGCGCGTTTCCGTATTGGTCGGCAGGTTGAATAACTCTCACGCTGGTCCCCTGCGTATAACATAGGTCTGGGGTCAGGTGCCAACTAGGCCTGCATCGTCTATGATACAAAGCATCGTATGTGATCGGAAGGTTCTAACCGCAAAGAGCAAGGGACAAGCGCATGATCGGGCTTTTCTCCGCTGCGAC
>Ga0316216_1000061_pt1 | contig 15575 bp, 12 predicted proteins | sample NRE6metagenome_FD_207800 | JGI IMG/M metagenome (GOLD analysis project Ga0316216, IMG submission 207800) | Spruce roots microbial communities from Maridalen valley, Oslo, Norway - NRE6 | ecosystem: Host-associated > Plants > Roots > Unclassified | place: Norway: Oslo | collected 2017-09-15
AGGGACTCGACCGAGAGGGAAGAGGTTATCTCTTTCTTTTATGTAAAGAAAAGGATCGAAACAATTGGATGGTGGGCTTAGGGGTCGTTCATCTATGGGGCTTAGGGGACCTGCCCTCCCCCTACCCTTTGAAATACATCGCTATTGACTAGACCCAAGCCCTCTATAAATAGGTAGGTAGCCCCGCTACTAAATAGTATGAATAGTCGTTGTTTCACTTTGATTTATTTTAAGGTTTCAATGCCATTTCTTTATGAGAGAATCAATTCAATAATTCAATAGGGTTGGACAAAGCGGCTCCCCACTATTACCGTAGGGCCTATGTTCCCAGCTCCCTGCTGGTGGTTTTTACCCTAAGTATCAGATGCCGAGTAACAAATAACCGCCATCGTCCGGAAGAACGGACACTTTGCCTGCCGTTTAGGCCACAGGGAGGGTGTGGCCACCCACGGAAAGGCACTCGGCTGCCAAGCCGAGGAAGGGAGACCGAGGCCTCCCTGTTGGGGGAAGTATCGGAGGGCGGATGGCCCAAGCCTTCCTTCCTTTCTCCATCGGTTGCTTTTGACTTCAGGATTAGCCTTCCCTATCCCTAATAGTTAGGTTGCTGCTGGGTTAGGCTAACAGATCTGGGATATTTATGTCTAAACTAACACGAAAACAACGGTTTTGGGTGTTCTCGTCGTCTAGTTCAATGCCTCGGACAGAACCATTAACCATTATCCTATTCAAAGGCATCATCATCATCCGAAAGAACAGTGCTTCCATAGTGAAACCAGTGCATACCAAGCAAGCAGGCTTTCAAGGAAGGAACAATGTCTTGCCTGCTGGGACGTATTTTCGTGAATGAAAGGGTTAACCTAACCAAATAGCATAGCCTATGCTTAGTTCGGTTTTACCTTGTTTTGGGTTACGGTTGCTTCGCGTAGCTCAATCAAGGTATCACCGCAATACTATACTCGGTCCCGCCCTTACAGTCAGTCAAACAGCGCTATCGTCCGCTACTTTGTTTGTTATGGTGGGCGACCTTACAACTACTCACCCCATTCAATATAGATTCTTTCTTTACCTAACTCCATCCTAGCAAACTCTCTTTTCTTATCGAATGGAAATAGCCGGGATCTTATTAAGGGAGAAGGGCCTCTGCAACTATATATCGAGGTGCGGGTATTCTGACACATCCGACCATTTAATCTGAACCCTAACGTCGTTCTAGGTCCTATCTATACTATGATTCGGACCAACCTCTGACCGCGATAATGTTACCTATGGCCAACTGCCGGTCAATCTTACTCGTTTTGCAGAAATAGAGCTGGTGCGATGTGAGCTAACTACGTTCCCGAACTACCGAACTAACTAAGATACCGTGGTGAGTGGAGTGCCCAATCCGGGCAGATCAAGACCCGTAAAGGAACTGTTGGCGGAAGCCTCAGAATGTCTGAGGCGGGGACTAATTCTTACTGGAACAAGGTTGAAACAAGGTTTCCCGACTGATGAGATTTGTACGCGGATGTCACCATTTAAACATAATTTAATAATTTTGGATCAACCTCTCCTTTCTGATTCTAAAGGCTAATGACCCGCCATCTATACCTAAAAAGTCACAATGGTGAGGACTGGGAAAAGATAGATTTGAATTGAAAGACTGCTTTAGTATATTAGGCCAACCCTTCATTTATTCCAGATAGATAGCCGGGCGCATGCCGGATCGAGTTTCACTTTCGAAACTGTAGTATTATCTCTACTTTCTGGTCATTCGATCAATTCTGTAGCAACATCTATCCCAACCAAGTTGTCTAAACCGGGTGGGTGGGACATCTGAATGATAAGAGCAGGGCCAAGCAAGAGTGAAGCGGAATGAGGGGTGGGTGGGAGAATAGTTGAGAATAGTTCGAGTAATGATTACCCGAAATCTATCCATCTGAAAGAGTTTCTTCATCTGGCTACTTTTCCCGAACAAAAAGGACCAAAACCAGGGTCGGATGTGTCGGGTACGTGGCTTCGAAATCTAGTTGGATTTAGGCATCTGGATGAATGGATTGCGAGTTCCACCGATTCAACGCAAACTATTTTAGATAGTGCCACGTGCTTAGTAAAAGTCATCTTTTTTCTGCCATTTTTTATTTATTTATTTCAGGCAGGCCTGAACTATTGAAAAGAGAGAAAGAAAGATCTACCTCCTTTCCTTGGCTTCTGATCTACTGGATTTATAGCAACACTCCGAACAATGGGTATACGCCTAACCACCGGCCTTCCGCGCACCATAAAAGAAAAGGTTGGGGTTGGAAACTCGACGAATATTGGCAATCTTCTTTCGCCTGGCACGGGGAAAACGGGGGTCGAACCCGCGACTTCTGGCGTGACAGACCAGCACTCTAACCGACTGAGCTATTCCCCCTCTCCCAATTCGCCTCCTCAACTCTTGAATTAATAAGCGAGCGCATAACTCAATGTCCAAGTTCTTCTCCCTCGACCTCCTGATCTCTCCCTTCAAGTTCGATTCATTAGGTTGCGATCTCTCGAAATGGGAAACCGGGATCTCTTTAAATAGAGGGTAAACCGCTCTCTCCGACAAACAGAGATGCCCTGGTGCATGCCCATATAGAAAGTCGAGTGAGAAATGAATGCCGTGCCATAAAGAAGTGCATTTAAGCTCTATCCAACAGGTCTTTAAGCATGGAATGAAGGTCTCTCCCGGTTCGGTTGCAGGCGATCACATTGAAGCTAGCGGTGCTCTCCCCAGTCTCAGAGGCCTATCTAAAGGTCCAGTCTACTATCCGTTATATACGTTAAAACAATCCGCGAGAGAAAGGAAATTCGAGTGCATAAATAACGAGTTTAAGCTCAACAACTTTATTTCGAGGTCGAGAAAGAAAAGAAAAGAACCTTCCGAATGAAGCTGTTGAGCCAGGTCTTGAAACATGTCAGTCAGCTCGAAAGAAAAAACGACCTGCCTTTGTGCTGCGTGCTCCACCGAACAACAACCTGCCGGAATGAATTAATTAATGAAAAGAAAAGGGGCGGGTTTCAATTTCGCCTTCTTCAGCGTGCTTGCTAAACTCCAAATATTCTCCAGCTCTTTAATTATTCTTTCAAGGTCTCTTGTCTACATCAAAACAAATGAAGCAGCTCTCTACCTTAAGAGTGTCCAACCCATACCTGCCTGTCCAACCGAGGGGCGATCGAGTGTAGCTCTCTTCTGTTTCTCTAAAATCCAGTGGGAAAGAGATGTCATCCCATCCGCGAGTACTGCCTGGCTGCTCCTGGAGATGAGAGACCTAAAACCTAGACTGGAAATGTGCTGGTCAATGCCTCCCCATTTCGTTCATTGCCTGACTAGAGGGGTGAGAGTTCAACCTACCCGCCCGCCCGATTGCCTTTTCTTAGTCGGGGAACCTATTGATTGAGGCACCCATCCGGCCGGGAGAAGCTCCTTTAGGTGCTCGACTTGGGGGCAGACTTTTCGAAGTTTTGAGCAGAAAGAAGCAGGGCCAACTCGACCATTAATCGAGAAGAGTTCGCCCAGGGAAGATAGCATACACCTTGAAACCATCAGTCGCCTACGACCAGCCTTAGAACTAATGAGCGGAGATAGCTTAGGTCTGAACTGCACTGACCAATGAAAGAATAGAAGGAAGAGCTCGGCGAATCGCCGCTGCTTCTAGTTCTTATCTCTCATTTCCCAGACCAATAGAAATGGATTGGAGGGAATGCTCCCAACAATAAGTATATGCGTGGGTACGAAAAAAGAACGGTGGGTGGATCTCTTCTTTGCGGTCGGCGGCCGTACGCACCCACTCCGTAGCTTCTAGTTACTCACTGCTAGATATCTCTATTTAGGTACGTACTCATTATAAACATAGGTGAATGTGGGAGGATAAAGCCGCGGATAGCATGGGAAGGCGGGGAAATAGAGGTACTCCTTTTCATTCGGTCGGTGGGACCAACCAATAGATAGATGAACCGGGCAAGCGGAGGGAGCAGCGAAAACCCTTATAGACTCTATTTTCTCCGGAATGCAGGGCATGCAAGGTGATCCGTTCGTTGACTGAAGCCGTGCGGATAGGGCATGTGGGGAAAGGCAAGATGCATCCGGAGCTATACATCTAGATGTAGGTCCTCCATTGAAGCGGGTGGACCCTAGGTATTTCCATAATCCCAAAGCACTAATGCCATTTAAGAACCCAATCCCAGGGGCAGGTACATTATAATACCCATCCTACAGCGAGATCGAGGATAAAAAGCTATTCTGAAGTCACTTTTCTACCCCCGGCTAACAAAGTATCTATTTCCAGCCCGGGGTGGAGATGGAAGCGGATGAGCTTATTACTCCTTTGCCTCATGTTAAGCTCGCTCTGGTCGGAGCATCTATACGTCTATAGGTGAATACACATCCCATCCGTGGAGAAAATCCATTATTTCTGTATCGAGCCTAACCTAGCCTAACCTGGCCTAACCTAAACGTGTTTCCCACCCACTCTATCCATTTGCTTTAAGAACCCTGGCTCAATCCATAAGAATTATATGCTTGCCCGACCCAACAAATGGAGTGGGTAGTACTGAACCCAACCCGACTCATGGCATCAAACTCCGGTTGAAGAGCACGCCTCAACTCCAAACTTCACTTATGAGGAAGTGCTAAACCAGTTATTTCTCTCTAATGCTTGCTTGGTTACTCGACCTACCGGATCAGATTTAAGAAACTGCCTATATAATGAGTTTGGATAAAGGCTAGCTAGCTCCGATCCAACCAACGTGGTTGGGTACCCATCAATGTACTCTTCTTCATCCTGTGGTCTCGATAACAAAAGCCGGGGAATCATGGCAGAATCTACCTTTGGAGGGGAGGATCCACCTTATTCTTCTCGGTGCACCCCAACATGCTGAATGCTTAACTAGCGGTGGTATCAATGTAGAAATCCTGAGTATTCGGATTACCAAGCCTTAATAAATACCAGTCGGACATAGTAAATTAGTTTCATTCATTTACCTGCATACCACTGGTGTTCCCCCCACTCTTGCTTGTAAGCTTCGATTCACTCATTGCACTAGAGGTGGATAAGCTTATTACTTTTGGTGGTGCTTGCAGGCCCTGATAAAATATTGAGCGGATTTAAAAGTCTAACTATTTCCCATTCATCAGTGCGCCCGTCCATAACCAGAGTGGGGTAACCAACTCCCATGTACTTAATAGTTGACTCGTGAGCTAGCCCAAGAATCCATCCATCTCTTGGCTGGTTCCTTTCTCCGCTCGGGGAAATCAAGATTTGATCAACCATGCTAATGAGTACCCTCTTCTAACTAACAAAAAATTGGTGTATTCCCGGGTCCATTATGATTTACTTGCCCGTATCCACCCCCGAAGGGACATCCGGATCCTGCAACTGGGAACCCTCACTAATGATGAGAGTGAGCTAGCCCGACTCACCGCACTATGGACAGACTAATACTTATCTATCTCCACCAACACCAAACCTTGCCTCGACATCGGATATGGCTTATTTGCCTCCTTTCCACCCCAAAAACAAGAAGAAAAAGGTTTTTTTTAGCAGCGGCATACTCATGAATCAAACCTATTCGCCCGCTTGGCACGCCCGCCTCACCCGTGGATAACGTTCCTAGTTCATCCTGGTCGTTATTTAAACTCTACTGGTAAGGCACCGCGCTATAATCAATCTCTTGTTTCAAGGGAAGGCGTGGGCCCAGCAAGAAACATGGGTTCTACGTGTGGAGAACCACCGGAGCGGAAATAAATCCTCCTTTTATGCTTTGGCTCTATACTAAAGGCATTCTCATTCCACTCACCTTAATAAAATAAGAGGAACCGCAATAAAATAAGATATCTTTTAAGTGAATCATCTGGTAGGGGGCCTTCCTCCGCAAGTTCATTATTTTCCACCTACCCAAAAACCAATATTCGAGCTTATTGCCCGTCCGCCTATGCATGTTCCAGGCTCTGACCCGTGTCAGGATTATTTGAGCAGAATAAGTGAGTAGGTAAGTGGGCCAAGCGACCCCACCTGTAACTAAATGAGACATTTTGGGATTTCGGTGAATAAAAGGATGACGATCGGGAGAGCGCAGAAAAAGCAGTTTGTTTTTTTCATTGCTCAAAATTAGATTTATCGCTTCGGGTATCCATCTTTGTATCTACCAACCTTCTCTGGTATCCCAAGCTAAACAAGTGAAGTGGTCCCAACCATTCGAGGTGTGCTAGCCAGTACTTGTATCATAATTGGTACTGGGAAAATCTATGTCTCTGGCGGAACAAGCATCTGAACAAGCATCCAACTTCGGTATTTGCCAGTCGAAGACCAGACCTTCGAGCAGAGGGATATTTCATACTATCTCTAGTTGTCGGTTCCGGGGGAGTGGGATATAGAAAACTCCGTCTATCATCGTGTTTTCCGAAGCGGGGTATAGAAAATTCTGCCTATCCATCATCGCAGGATCTAGTTACCGATTCATTGGTTTACCCTACCGTGTGTTCGAGCTAAAACCTCCGGCTGGTTGGAACCTCTTTATCTGGATAAAAAGAGAGACAACCAATTGATCTACGAATTTCCGGTAAGTCAGGGCAGGCGGCTAAGTAACAAGTCCTTTATTATACGAGATTGCGGCAAGTTGGTAATGCTTTTCATTACAGTGGTGGGTCCTCCAATGCAGGCAGGATCAGCTAAAGCGGCTAACTCGGCCGATCATCTCGGAGAATCGATTATAAAACCACGTATATAGAGAAGGTCAGGAAATAGAGTGACGAGAAAGATAGTTCACCTCTAAGGATAGTTCGGCTCTAGGAACATCCGGATCCGGCGACTAGTGGGAACCCGTTAGAACCTTCATAAATAAAGGATTTACCGGGGAGAAGAAGGTGTTGCACCTGGACTGGCAAGCAAGCACCAGAGTAATCCAACTAGAACGTAAAGAGTCTTTACTCCTAGCCCCCCGGCCCATATCTTATAGCTATGGAATGCTCTTCAGACCAGCCAACCCACCTCTATTTCTATTTATGTTTCGCCGCGCCATCCCCGCCAATAACCGATAGCCAGATCGTCTCCTTCCTAACCGGGCGCATCTAACACTCATTATTTGGTGATTTCCTCCTATCCCTGGGCGAGCAAACTACGGGCATGCAACTCAAGTGATCCAGGGACTCGCCGACTCGAGGAATCAATCTATAGCAATCCCTGCCCGAACCCGGGTGGGGGAACGTGTAACTAACTATTTGTACTCATCTATGCAGGTCAGATGATGAATAAACAATTTGTATTTACTTCTGAAGCAGCTATACCCTATTCTATTGTGATAATATTATTTAGTAAAATAGCTATATCCTTTATTAGTTACCCTCAAAGAGCTCGATATTCTTTAAAGGCTTAGTGCCCCCTCCGGGGATTCACCCGGTCAACCCCTTAAAGGGTACAGTCAGGTCCTGCGCGTATTTGAGGGGCCAAGCCAAGAATAATAAAATATAGCATAGTAAGAGGCCTGTGCCGGCGGCCTGTCTTCCTTATTGGGTTGGTCCTGGTTACTGGGCCTGATGAGTGAAATATGGGTGGGCGTTGAGCCAATGAACCAGTTTAAAGGGAGAAAGTAGGCCTTGATCATAGGCTCTGATACCAAATGATAAGGAATAGATCTCAATTAGAACTAAAACACAAGAACAAGACAGAAAATAAGAAGGAACTAATAGCTCAAAACAGATTCTTTATTCATCTGGCCAAAGGCCTCTTTGGAGTAACTAACTATTAATTCACCTTTGAGGGGAATAAATATAGGGCCCTTACTGCGCCGGTCTTACCTGAGCTAGCTAGCTAGATTGAGGGGAAGAAATACAGGGCTTTCCATCCATAAAGCCGGACTTATTTCCTTGGCTTGCACCAACGAAAACTCAGAATTCTATGGCAAACGCACAATCTCTAAGCCCAGCGGACCAGGAGGAAGATATCATGACTGCCTCTCTTCATGGCCATGCGCCGTCACCTAGCACTGCCTTTCAGAATTCCATGCTACAGAAACAATCTCCAAGATACCATCCCTCTGCTACACCACCACAGTTCCATCCAATCTACTCGTTGGTCCAGCGCACGGATAGCTATCTCACATGGGACTCAGTTAGGCTCCCCATATAACATTCAGCCACACGCTTGAACACAACAAAAGCACGATGGGAGATTTCTTTGCCCCCAGCCTATTTTTTTGCACCTAGAACTACCATTGTGACAAAGGAACAAACCCTACTTCATGCCATTTAAACACATTTGTATCATAGCATCGGGCCCAGCTCTCAATACTGCACTCTGGCTGAGTGCACTCTTCGCCAGACCTACTTCGATTACGTCCAGCCACCCATAGCAGACAGCCCTCGAGTACCTTCTATTCACTTAGCCGACTGTTATGTGCACTACCACTCTCATATATTCAGCCAACTTTATTACACAATGGGCGCATCCTCTCTTACTTCTGCAGATCCGCGAGGGGGTAGCCCAAACTAGCACTCTTCAATACACCCATTACTAAATCCAGATGACACAACAGCAGTCCATGAAACTGCTCCTCACACATGGGACACAACCACCGGTGGATATATCTCAGCCGTTCCGTAGCTGCATCCTCTACAGTTCCTTGTAGTAATCGGTTTCATAGCCACATTGGGGGTCTACAATGTTGATTCCTTCTTCAGTCTTCTGGACATTATGACATCCGGATTCCTTCCATATTTTCATGCCACTTACAGCCCGAGGCTTTGTATCCGGATCTTGCTGCCACTTCTCACTAAGAGCATCACAGAACCTTGGAGGCAGATGCTTGTTACAGCATGGCGCACGTATTATGGGCTCAGCCTCCTTACGACAGAGGAGACCACATGCAACATAAAATTGGCAGCCTATCAGGGCAGCACCCAGCAATCAGGTTCCACCAACAGCGCTACTCTCAACCCTGTTATTTTAGCAGCTACATCTCTTGTTGCAGATCCACACTTCGCAGTCACAGCCATCAGGCATACTTATATACATTTCCCTGTTCGCGATGGTCCTTACAGCATGAGTAGCTTAATTCCTAAACCGGGAGGAAAGTGGGGATGCTTTCAAACTAAACCGGAAGGAACTGCTATGTCGCAAGAGGGCGCACTCCCCAAGGAGCATGTCTCGCCAGAAGCGCCTCTCTCTTGAAGGGTGCATCCCCATATTTCCAGCTCAGTTAGTTGCATCTTTCAGACTTCGAGCTGCGTGCATTTGCATTGTTTCTAATTTATTTCAGCCTTCGGGCTGCGTGCATGGATAGTTTAAGTAATTGGTGGACCTATTGTAAATCTATAAAAGGCCTTTGGCTAGATGAATAAAGATTAAGCCATTTGTTCTGAAGCTTCTCTATTTTCTGTTTATTTGTATATGTTTCTGGGTTTTCTCTCCTTCAGGCAGTGCGCTTCAACTCTCTTGGCTTATTTTAAGTGTTGAGAGGTAATAACTCTCATCATCCTATGTGTCCCACCTCCCCATCATCTCAGGCAGCATCTGCGTCCTCTACTGGATTGACCCCTTCTCCCCGATCTGGACGCTGGTGCCACTATCATAAAACCCCCTCACATTCCTCTACCGATTGCTGCGCCCTCCAACGCCAAAATGTAACTAAAGCTCTCTATGTTGAGCCACAGTCTTTCGATTCCGGTGACAGCTTGTTGTCATCAGCCGCTCCTATGGAGTCTGAGGTAATTTCCCTTCCCAATCCCACCTCCTTCGATCCCTCTTTGCTGCTAATGTCTAAAGACTCTGCACAGCTCCCTGCTGACCTCCTCTTTACCCACAACTGCTAGATAAAAGACCAAATTGCTACTATGATCATGGATAATGGCAGTCAGAAGAACTTAGTCACCCAAGATCTTGTTAATCGCCTTAAACTACCTAAAGTTCCACACCCTTCTCCTTACCATTTAGGCTGGGTACAGAAAGATGGCCCCCGTTTGTTGGTCAACAAGCGTTGCGTTGTGACCTTCTCCATTGGGCCATTTCAGTACACCGTCGAGTGTGACGTTTCACCCCTTTATTGTGTTGATCTACTTCTCGGGATACCTTAACAGCACCAGCGTAATGCTTTGTACGATGCACGCCATAATACTTATAAGCTTTTGAAAGAAGGCAAAATTTTTGTACTCACCTTTTCCAGAGTCCCAACTCCTTCTCTCCTATCTGGTAATGATGCAGTTCGTCAGGTCAGCCTGAACAAGTGCGTATTTATTTGTTTCATTTGTCCAGTTAAGCCAGATAATGATTCCCAGCCCACCCCACCATCTATACAACCCCTCCTTGATGAATTCGCCGATGTCTTTTTGCCTTCGGACGGCCTTCCCCCCCTTCGCTCTATCCAACATTCTATTGACTTAGTGCCGGGAGACTCATTCCCCAATGCTCCAGCGTATCACCTCGCTCCTCGTGAAGATGCTGAAATAGAACGGAAACTGCAGTATCTCCTGAATTCTGGCCATATTCATCCCAGCCCTTCCCCTTGTGGCTCCCCAGCGTTCATTGAATGGTGTCTCATCACCGAATACCGTGCTCTCAATAAGGTTACTGTAAAGAATCGCTATCCTTTACCATGTATTGAATATCTGCTGGACCACCTCATCGGTGCTCAATTTTTGACTAAGTTGGACCTGACTGCGGGATATCACCAAGTGCGCATGAATTCCAGTGATACTTGGAAGACTGCCTTAAAAACCATGTTTGGTTAAATGGTTGGTGATGCACTTTGGGCTCACTAACGCTCCTGCTACCTTCCAGCCCCCTTCTAATCTATCTGATAAAACCTTTCCATGCCAGGATCAATCTCTACTATACACCCATCTCTTTAAGAAGCCAAGGTAATATAGAAACTAATCTAGAAAGAAGGCCAGCCCTTCCCAGGACCCTCATATTTGTTCCCCTCAAATCGATATATTCAGGTAAGGAAGAATCTTATCCCTCCCTATTTATCTAAATCACTTATTGAATTGAGCAAGTCACTCACAAAGGATATTGTTTCATACAAATAAGGCCAGGTTCATAGAGATAAATTGACCATCGAAACCTGTCGCAGTTCAATTAGGGAAATTCAAATTCTTCCTCTCCCGTTGGTCGAGCAATTCTTCCTCGTAAACTGAATCGCAGTTCATATTCATTTTTCTCTCGTCAAATTGAAGATTCTATCTCTCGCAGTTCAACCCCACTTCACTATCGCACTCGATCAATTGTTAGAGTCACACGGGGGAGTCGGCGATAATCGGTTATTTCTTTAGGGAGATGGGTCATTTCCCCTAATGAAATGCGTCGGCGATGTCGTTTTTCTATTAGGCGCTCTCTCTTAGGGCGTGGTCAAAAAATGACTTTCACCTAAACTCTCAACCTATACCCCAAGATCGAAAACGCTGTAACAGGCCCTTTGAATACCGATATAAGTCCAGAAGTATCACACGAGGCTAAGCCAATCACTAGAGAAGAGAAACCGAAAGAGGATATGTGTAAGGAAGGGGGCGGAGCCACTATGGAGGAGGGAAAGAAAAGGGCACTAAACTCTTTAGCAGGGCGGGCAAATTGAAATGGACCTTTCTTCTTGCTTTATGTCTTAGCTTCCCGACCAGTTTCTATGCCAGTGTCACTACTCTACTAGGTCAACAACAAAGTAAACTAGCTATGTTCCCACCTTAACTGTTGGCTCCACTGATGAGTAAACGAGGTCATCTACCTCCGATGCGTTTGCTGCTTCTAGTCTCAGCTTCTCCCTCTAGGTGGAATCCCTGTTCTGGCATTTACTAGGTGTTAAAAGCCTGTTTATGTGCTTCTCAATAGGAGATTTATTATTCATCGTATTAATCGTTCAATGGAACCGAGGAGGAGAAGTGAACGATCCACTAGCAGGGATATACCGAGTGATTAATTACGGTACTAGCACAGAAAATATTACAGTCTTCTTTCCTATTTTTGAGTAATAGCCCGTCTCTGTTCCCGGCCAGTCCTACTCAATATCGATCCGCTGATGGTAGCGCCTCTGTAGGTTATGGATCCAGATACGAGCTAGAGGGTGACTTTCAAAAGGGAAGGGGTGCCAGGATCGATGCTCCTGCTTGCTCCGCCATTGCTCTCTTTGCTATAGGTGCTGCTTTTGTTTGGTCAACTAGGTTTTAAACTAATGGAGGTGCCTCTGCTTATGTCTTTGAAACGACCTCTGCTCACGCCAGGTAAACTGAAATTGAAACTCCTTTTTATTCCACTGATGCTAGCTCTGGAATAGCCTTTGTGCTTGCTGGTCATGGATATGTATATCCAATCTCGAACCATTGGCTCTTAGGGTATCAATCTCGATTAACGGGATCTGACTCTGCCTTCGCTCTACCAAGTTCTGGTACCGGGAGTGAAACTGCTCGATCGTAGTGCTCTACACCTGAAGGACCGGGGACTATATATGGAACAGGAAGGGATGCTTCGGACTCTCGAATTGGAATGGATGCTGCGGACTCTCGATCTGGAGATGGTTCTAGATAAATCGCATCCGCGACTAGTGCCTGGAATGCTGAGAGAGGTGGTGGTCCTGTTTTAGCTCCTGGCTTCGCTGCTTAAACCTATGCCTTTGCCAATGCCTTTGTGCCCACTTCTATCTTTGCTTCTAGGTCAACTGAATTAACAACTAGCTTTGGATCTTTACCTGCGTATGGATCAACTGCTTTTGAAACGATTGGTATTACTGAAGGATGGGGGCAATGATACCTATTGTTTTTGGCTGTTACGGTCCGCTCTCTCCGGAAAGAGGAGCTCTGGTGGCATTGCTGGGCTGGAATAAGGCTCCATTTATGGCGTGACTATGGGCTTCTCTGCTTGCGATGGGGTTAGGTACTGGGATGCTCTAAAGTGGGGTCTAATCGGGGTCGGAGGGATGTCTTCAACATAAGGCTTTGTGTAATTGTCCCTCCAGACTATGAGATTTTGGTGGTTGCATAGAATGCTAAGGAATTGACCATCAAATCTTAAGTAGCCTACGGTGAGCTACTGCCACTCACGTCCCAAAATGAGAGAATAGTATCCTATGGGCATATCTATAACTTGCACGTTACAGGTGGCTCGGATATCTGCATAAGTGCCCATGACAAGGACTAGGTCCTTTATTTCACCTACATTCAACCGACATGCACGATAACGTGGCTTGCTATGTTCTGCGAAGCTCGCCCCTTTGGGGCTCTTCGAAACTACTCCTTCGGGTCATAACTTGACCTATTTCTTTTTCTTTTATTTCTGGATATTATCAATTCAGTGCTAAAAGATCAGATATAAGTGCATCTCTTATGTGCACTTTCCTAATTAGCTAAGTTATTGGCTGGCTTCTTTCCTCCGCTAGAAGTCTATACACCGTGGCATACATAACTCCATCATTCAACAACTGATCTTCGTTTATAAGTTCAGTAGGAAAGCAGGAAAGGAACCAAGCAGCAAGGTGCAAGGAAAGCAGGTGCGGTGTGTTAAGAGGAGCTTCGTTTCTAAGTGTTCATAAGTCAGCAGGAGCCCAGGAGCCCTTGCGTATCTAAGTTGTAAGCATTAAGACTTACCCAACCAACCTTATTAATTATTAGAGTGTCCCCTCAATCTAGGGGAGGCTCACACTCCTATCGCCAAGAGGAGTAAGCCATGACATGAAGAGGATTGGTTTGTCAAGTTACGCGTGTTAAGCTTTAAACCAAGAAACCAACGAAACCCATACATAATCTTTTCTTCTATCATAGCATCAAGACCCGATAAGAATTCTATCTAGCTTGGATATAGAGCATCAAGAACAAAGACCAATAAGAGTTTGATAAAGCTGGGCTAGGAACAGGAACCTATCATCATTGTTATCAAGCTTGGCTAAGAAGAGAAGGACCAAGAACCAAGACCAAGGACAAGTTGCGTGTGTTAACAAGTTGGAAAGACTAGCAAGGACAAGTAGTATCTCAATCACTATACAAGATTAGGAACCAGGTTATGCAAGTAGTATATGTTAGCAATAAGATTAGGAACCAGGATTCATGTTGTGTCAAGTTGGGTATCTAGGATATCTTAGGAGTTTAAAGTCTCTTTAGGAGAATGCATCGTATAAGAAGTGAAAATGCATTTGTCTCTATATATAGCAATGTTATTAACGATGCACCTTGCTCACTTCTCATTGCTAAATCAATAACTTATCATAGCGATATAACAAATTTATATGGTTGTGTTTCTCATCTCATAGCGAAGAACATGTAATTGATGATATGTGTTTCTCATCCATCCTAATAATTGATATGTTGTGTTATTCATCCTAATCTCCTATGCTCCTCCTAATCATGATGCATGGGTAAATGAGGAATATTTCATGGTCTAGCATGATGGGTAAATTAATCTATCCACGCTTCGTCTTTCATGATGCAAAGTATGAATAATGATTAGTGTCCACTAGCGATGATATGGTCTTCCTCCTATGCCTACGATGGATGGCTCTCCTCACTACGATCTTATATATGATAGGAGCTTTTGAGGTTTGATCCTCGGGCTCGGGCTTTTACCATGTTTCCCAAGGTCCATCATTGGCCGAGTGAAAGTAGCAAAGGAAGCAGCATAGACAAATCCAAATCCAAATACATAAGCCGGAGACCAAGTTTACCTAGTCAAAGAACCAGTTGATGTTGTTGAAGAACCTGCTTTTTTAGAATCACTATCTCGCCTAGCATACCTCCCTGTCCCGGATCGAGTTTGAGCATAACTAGTTACATTTTGAGATCGAGTTAAAGCAGTAGCAGTCGACCGGGTGGAAGAAAGAGTGGAGAAAACAAGAGCAGAGGCATCATAGGTAGAATCAAAGATGGTAACAAAGGCGGGGTTAGATCCCATTCCAGGCGCACATTCAGTTCCATATCCAATTGATCCGGAACCAGAAGCTAGGGCAAAGGCTAGGGATTAGGATTTGAGAGATAGAGAACCAGATTCTGTTCTTCGAGATCGAGCTTAAGATTATGAAGTTCGTGACCAAGATCGTGATCCAGAGCTTTAATTTAGAGATCGTGATTCAGATCGTGAAGAGCCAGACCCTACGCTAGCAGCATATCCAGCACCCGAACCATAAATAGCAAGAGCGAAGGCAGAGCCAGATGCAGATCCTACAAGGGCAGGTGCAGATCCTACAAGGACAGGTACACCAGTCGATTAAGCTGTTGACTAAGCGGTTGATCTCGATCCAGCAAATGATTATTCTGATGATCCACTTTCAGAGCCATAGCCAGCATAAGCAGCATCAGAGCCAGACCTATACCTAGTAGATCCATCACCAGTAGCAGGAAAGGCAGGAGCAAGAGCAAGGGAAGCATATGAGCTAGTTCTTTATCCAGCAGCAGTAGAGGCAGCAAGAGCGAAGGCAGGGAAGACAGCCAAGCCAGAAAGCCAAGACAGCTATACTACTACAGCCATCTAGCCCGAAGCCAGATCTAGGCCAGCCATCTTGCCATCTAAGTCAAGCCCAGCTAGCCGCCACCCACCACCTAGCCCGAAGCCACCAAAGCCAAGCCAGACAAAGCTACCAGAAAGCTAGCTAGCTACTACTAGTAC
>Ga0316216_1000062_pt1 | contig 15494 bp, 17 predicted proteins | sample NRE6metagenome_FD_207800 | JGI IMG/M metagenome (GOLD analysis project Ga0316216, IMG submission 207800) | Spruce roots microbial communities from Maridalen valley, Oslo, Norway - NRE6 | ecosystem: Host-associated > Plants > Roots > Unclassified | place: Norway: Oslo | collected 2017-09-15
TATGAACGCAATTGTGCTCTATGTGCGTGAGGGAGTAGGCAGAGCAGATCGGATGAGAAGGGGAGTAGATAGAGCTAATTAAATTAGAAGGACAGAGGGTGGCCGCCTACTCTCTCGCCCTGCGATCAACGAGAACCCAGTAAAGGCAGCCGGGGCTTAGGACTCTTGATCGATTTTGTGGCGATCTGAGTCGGAAAGTCGTGCATCGGCCTAGCAAATCTCATATCGCTCGCTGTCTCTCTCACACATCTCACAGAGGAAAGATCGTGGAGATAGATATTCATTAGGGAGAGACGGTTCCCCTCTAGTCTTGAAAGAAACCTTTCTACTCTTACCCTAGTAGACCCTTAATTGGTTCAGAGCAAATCCCCTCCTCACCCTTATGGGTGAGCAATAAATAACCTATTTCTCTCCGAACACCCTTACTTCGGAGATGAGCCTTGACCGGAGTTATAGAACAAAATTGTTAGTCAACTCCGATGTTTCAGGAAGAAAGCAAGGACAGTAACCAAGCTGGGAAGTGAGGGATTTCTCGCTTGTCCAAGTTACTTATTGATGAGGGGGGGCAAGGTAAGTCCCATAGCTTTTCTTACGATAGGAGCCGAGAATGGATCCTAACCCGCATAGTGGGTTAGCGTCTGTTCTCGGGCTGTCCCCGTGTTGTGTTGCTAATGCCAATCTAATATCAATAATGGTTTCTCTGTCCAATCAAAGCAATAATCGTTTCTGCAACCAATTGTTGATCTACGCTCTCCACACCAGACCAAGTACCCCCTTCACTGTTCCGTTTACCTATCGTTGAATGGGTTACTACCAGCTGTAATCTGGATAGTCTGCCATGTGTCCAGTATAACTGAGTCCATCGGTTCTTCAGCCATTTAGGATTGGTTAGATTGTGATAGGTTGCTTAGAGAGATTGTGAGAGGTTAGTGATAAGTTAGTGATAGGTTTATTCGAGTTCTGCTGTCCCTTGATCGAGACATGAACTGTTATGTTATGATGCATGCTTCGTTTAATGAGAGAGATTATATGGTTGATTTGTTGGTGAGTAGTTGTTGCATCATGGTTGGTTTGTTCGATGATTGCCTTGATCTTCCCTTTCTAGATGCTTGGACTGTTATTATACGATACAGTGTTGGTTGGTTTCGATGATGTTGTATTGTTATAGCTTGATGAGAGATTGATTGTTATAAGTTGATAAGATGGTTTATGAGATAGATAGTTCGAGATTATTGAGAGAGATTGTTCTAGCTTTGTTAGAGTCATTGTTATAGCTAGAGCTTAGTTATAGTTTTGTTAGAGATGGTTCATTATATACGAGATTGTTTCTGTTGGTAGATTAGTTTAGGTTTGATAGGAGTTGATTGGAGTAGTTTATTGGTTCATGTTAGATCTCTGGTAGTAGCTACAGTAGTTCATAGGGTGCATCGTCATATAAAGATATATGTCTTTATCTCTCTTTCATTGATGATGGTGGTTTGGTTTATGTTATGTATGGTTATATCACAATGCATGATGTACGATTAGTTTATGGTTCCAAGATATAGGATGTGGTTTTTGGTGAGCTGAATGGTCTCTATCTATCTTGTTTATATAAATATATATTATTATGTTGGTGAGAGATAATTGGTTGGTTCTTGGTTGATTCGTTAGTCCGGGGAAACTATGTATGAGCTTGTTTTTCCCACTGGTTGTTTTTCCTATGTTCCCCCAGTGACACTATTGAGAAGTTTCATGCTATAATCTTCCTGGGGGAATTAATGATAAGTAAGCTAGATATAAGCTAGAGTCAGCTAGATGTAAGGTCAACTCATGGGCAACCTGCTCTTTCTCAACCTATAGTGTAGTTTGTTCATCGCATAGGGATCGTAAAATGTGCTGTAAGGGTACCGTGGTGAATTCTTGTTCCAGTCCTAGCCAAGTTGTGAAAGAGAGCAAGAGGTTTGGAGATAGGGGTCACTCCCACGAGCTGTGAGAGAGAAAGAGCAATAGGGAAAGCCACAATGATCATGTTATGAAACAATAGTTTTCTAGTTCCTAAGCTAGTCTAAGTTCAGTCTAAGTAAGTCTAGGATCATATATTCTAAGTAAAGTCAAAGTCTGGGTACTTTTTTTGGTCAAACTGTAAATAAAACCCGGTTGTAGGTGGTATTAAGGTAAAGGTACTGGAGGTGAGTTTCTCGTTGATTTTTCCAGCGTAGTTTGATTAATTACATGCCATGATGATAGTAATTGTTGTTGTTCCTAAGAATTACTAAGTGAGTTCTAGGAGTTAAGCTTAGTTAGAGGAGCTAGGTTGAGTTATAAGAGCTAAGTGTAGTTAGAGTTATAGTTCAGTATTAGATCCTTAGAGTTATAGTTTAGTATAAGATTCTTATTTTTCCTAATCCTAATATAGAGTATTATATTCTTTTTTTTTATTCCTAATACTAATAGAGAGAATACTAATAGAGAGAATACTAATAGAGAGAATACTAATAGTTCCTTCCTAATCTATCTAAGATACCTAAGTAAAGTATAAGTCGAAGGCATAGGAATGGGTGGATGGACCAGTTCAAGATCCAACAATAGCGAGGGCAGATCCTATTTACTGAGTGGAGGAGCACAGTAAGCATCCCTACCAGTCCTATTAAATGATCCCTATAGGCAAGGGTGGAGAAAGCAAGAGCAGTTAGAAAGCCAGATAAAGATCCATAGGATGCAGATGCAAAGGCAGCCGCTAGAGAGGCGGGAGAGCCCCCTATTTAAAAACCACCAATAGACACAGGCAGAAGCGAACGTAAAGGTGACAGCAGGAGAGGATATCTAAGGGGAAGCATCATATTAGCCAATTCCAGTCGATGATCGATATTCAGTTGCGGATTCAGTGTACCGAGTTTACCTCGTAGGCTTATTAGCTCTGCCCCATGCCCTTTATGATGGGCTTAGGTGCTACAGAGTAAGCATAGGCGGATTCCTTGTTCAAAGAAGTGGGGTGAAGGCATTAGTCTAAGTTCCAAACAGTAATGTTCCGTCATTGGACAGTGTTACAGTTTCGCCGATTGGAGTTTAAGCAGCAGAGACAACAGAGGAAGAAGCAAAGGCATAATCCGCAATTCTATATTGGGATAGGTCAGGCGCAGCAGGCGCGAATTAAAGCCTTCCACCATTAGCACGCGTATAGGAACAAATATCACTCTCACTACCGTCAGGCGCCCGCCATCATCCTTTCAACGCCAGGCCCAAGAACAACTTCGAATCGCGTCGGAAACATAAGCAAGAACACGCACCACACGGATAATAAGGGGGGCGGAGACCATACCAAAGAATAATAAGAGCTACTAGGGAACAGGATCAATTGGAAGGCGTGTGGCGGGAACCGCATGAAGCGCGATCGGAGCAAGAATAGCAAGAATATGTCAAGAATAGGCTGCGTGTAAGAGATACGGGGGCCACAAGAATCCTGAAATCGAGTCTAATTCATCAAACCTTAAGGTAACCCTCGAAATTCAGATATCCAATCACGAAGGTCATCTATTAATGACGTAGATAATAAGATTTCCGATTGGCCTATTGCGTTTAGCCACTTTCCCGAACGAACAGAGAGAGGGAAAGGGCTGCCCTGTGTTTTGTGCCCATCTATGTCTTGCTTAGTTCCTCTAGTATCCTTTCGGCGAGCTACACTCCCATCAATGCCCTCTCCCCCCGGCTGTAACATTGTCGATTTGCCACTGGCTGTTGCGTTTACGATTGTTACGGTGGGCATTGTGCTTTTGTCCGACCCTATTTTATTGCATGGCGGGTGTTGTACTTTTTCCCTACGGCGTAATGCTTGCTGCTCATAGAGATCCGGCTGGGGGGTAAAGCTTTCAATCTAAAATGGCTGCCTCTATTCCTGCGGGGTCTCGAACTCGCAATTGAAAATAGTTTAATGATTCATTTCCTAATTCCCTGCGCCTTGGTTCTGGGCGCCAGAATCCATTGATTGGGGTATCAAGAAATAATGTATATAAAGGCCTGCTGATATAAACCGACTTCGTTCGACTGCGTACCTCCTAGTAAGGGTGGGTTCAAAAGAATAGCGAATAAGGTAGGTTCTTCATGATAGTGCCTGCCGCCATGCCATTCCATACAAAACAAAAGTTTGGTGGGTTGCCCTAGAAGAATAAACTAAAGATGAGGATCGAAGAGGCAGAGAAGATAGAACAAAAGGACCGAAGGTATGGAATAAGAATATGCATTTGAGAAATGCAAAGTAAAGGCTGAAAGGCAGGAGGTAATAACTAGAGTAGGGGGAACCAACTAATGGGCGGCAACAGAGGGGTTTTAAAATCAAAGGTGGTGGATCCAGGACTGAACTTCCGGCAATAATAGGAAATAATGAAAGCAATAAAAACCCGCTTTCGCACCTGTTCACTTTTTTATTATTCCGGGCTCCGCAGGACAAAAGCATCCCATACTGTATGGGTATTCTCTTCTGTTTCCAACCCAAAGCATCAAAATGCAAATCAAGGTTGTTTCATAGCATGCCTACTTTTGTCTTCCTGGCTGCTTCAGAATGATGGGTTAGGACAGCACCCCATCTCCTCTCCTATAAGGCAGTAATAAAGGTTGTTTGATCCGGTCCCCGTAAAGAGAAGTCAGTAGCAGTACTCACTAAGCAATTAATGAAATAAATGGTATAGGTATAGGGGGTCTAGTAATTCAGGTGGGTAAAGGCACTCCAGTGGAAAGGGGTGATACCAACAGCGGTGAATCCCAATCTGGAAACGATAAATCGTTAAGGAAAGGTGAATAATCCAAGCCTGGCCCTGGCAGCGATCAAGCAAGGTCAAGGCACGGAATAGAATCCGGATGCTGCAAAGAAACCGAATGCGGCAGGGGAACAGAGCCCAGAGAAGAGAGGAAGGGATCATGCAGGCCGAACAAGGATCCGGACCAACATAAGGAAAGGAGACAAGCCACCACCGGGGATCCTGATCCGGAAAAGGAGAAGAGGAGGCAGCTTGAGCCTGATTATGAGCCAGAGATGAATAAGAGGAAGGATTCAAATCACGCATGTGAAATCGAAATCTGACCTTGAGAGATAATTTGACGAGGATAGGGGTATGAAACTTATTCCAGAAGCGAAGCGTCCCGTACCAGCTTCTTTGCTACTAAGGTATAAAGATCTCATATCTCAGGTAGGTAGTTTCTCCTGCTTTCGGTGAACAGCTTTTGGTGAACTTGTGTCCTTTCGGTTCCACTGGGCTTTCGGTGAACTACTACCTACTCCCGCATCTATCTGTTGTCAGTCAATAAAAGAAATCACTCGTGGCTGTTTGGGTAATCCTAATCCAGCTCCTCTCCTCCATCCAACTCCTAAACATCTCTTTTTCCTAAGCTCCTCGACATGTCCAATGCTCCTCTCATTGTATATCAACGTAAGTGTAACAGCATGTGGTATATGCTTGGTTGAAGTGATATGCTTGGTGTGATGAAGTGAGATTCTTCTTGGTTGAAGTGTATGTTGAAGATGTAGGTGAGCAGAAGTGTGCTTGGTGGGCTCAGAAGTTGGGCTTGTCTTCAGGCTTGTGGCTAATGGCTTTGTGGCTGAAGACTTACTTCTATTGTCTCCTTGTTTAGGCAGAAGTTGGGGTTGGTGAGGCCTATGGTGAAGGCTTATGGTGGTCTTCTGTGGACTTGGTGGGCTTGGTGGGCTTGGTGGGCTTATGGTGAATGGCTTATGGTGAATGGCTCATGGCTTCTGGTGAATGGCTTAAGGTTACAGGCTGGCTGTTGGGAACATGGGGGAACTCAATCTCTTCTGGTGACAACTTGGCTCAATCTCTTCTGGTGGCAACTTGGTAAACTCAATCAATATCTCTTCTGGTGGCAACTTGGGTAACTCAAAATATCTATCGTGGCCACAACTTGGGGAACTAAAGAAATCCCATTTCGTGTCTCGCTCGATGTGGTAAATGGGTGTGAGGATAACCGTGTACTGGAGATTTCACTGCTCGCTGTTGTTAACTGTGTGATTCGAGAACTTCGAGCTGTTGGGAACTGGGGCTTTAGGTAAACGCCCCTAGATCTTTCTTGGTGGGATGTTTCGTGACGGAATTCTGTTCCAAGCAAACTTCTTGCCTGCGCCCAACTCAGTAAGACCACCATCCAGCTCGTATTCTCCCAGCAAGCTCCCCAGCAAGCTCGACCAACCCGCCAGCAAGCTAACAAGCTCCCCATCCAGCCATAGTGTGGTTGGTAAATGACCTCCTATTCAGAGAAATGCTAAAATGTATAAAGTGGGCTAAATAAAAAATATGTTTATTTCCCCAGTGAGTGGTTTTGTCCCCCCCTCAAACGGAGGTTAATCTTGAATAAAACCGTCAAATGAGAAGCAATCAGCTATCACCTTTCATCATTCCCAGCCTTCTCTCTCCTCCTGCACGTCAGCAACTATGTCTTGATCTCCCACGTGCATGCAGAAGGGACGATTCAGTGAGTTAGAAATTAGTGGATGCTTGCTTGCGAAGGTACCATCATATTCCATTTTAAACTATACGCAATAGCTTCTGCCCATCGATCGATGGTTCGAGTAATAGCTCAAAAGCCCCTGTTTGTAAAGTCAAAGTCGAGGGCCTGCTTCTATTACGCGTTCTCCGCAGAATGGTCGAGGGGAAAACCGCTTCTCGCACAAACCAAAGTAAACTCGAATAGATATCGGACAACCTATTTCCATTCCATGATTGGCCCACTCTTACTCTTAGGACTAACGGGAGAGGAAGAATAATTATTTCGGGAGGTCTTTACCAAAAAAAAGCACTCCGTTGGATAAGAGAGATTGGAACCAACCTTTGACCCGCTCAAAAGCTCCGGCTTCCAAGCAGCAAGAACGAGGATGAGTAATGCTGCTATTCGGCATGTTACTTAGCGCACTCGAACGAAACAGCCCAGCATGCAGTAGCCCACAGGCGCAAGATCAAATAATGGATTTCCTTCATAAACACTGCTCAGGACCATATCGAGAAAAGACCTATACCAAATGGCTATTACTACCGCAATTGTTATGCAATTAATTGTCTCAAAGTCGTCCCCTGGAGCCACCTCAAAGATCAATTTCCCCTATAGATTGCGAAGAATGAGATTCTCGGGCATCTCAACAGCATTTCTTTTTTCCTTAAACCTGTAGGGATCCCTCGACCTTGTTTCTTCAGGCAAGCAAGCAGGGTGGGATGTCTGCATCGGTAGCGAGTGTAGGGTTCTTATACAGTATCGGTAGTAAGCTTGTGCCGTAGCCAAGGCGTGGTCTCCCTGTCCACTGCAGGTGGGTAAGCAAGGAAGTAGTCCGCTTGGGCTTGCTCTCGTGTGGTTCGTTCTATCCATCCTTCCGTCCTTGCTTGCTTCTGTCCCTCCTTCCACCTACCCACCCTTCCTTCCATCCTTCTGTGCATCCTGGCATCCTTAGCATCAGCAGTGGTTCCTTCGTTCCTTCAATCGTGGCTGGCCTTCCATGGTTCCTTTCGGGCGGGTAGAAGCCTTCTGCATTATGAGAAAGAAGGGAGGCGATGCTGGTCTCGAAGTAGGCGTGCCGTGCCAGTGTAAAGGGGTGTTGGGGGAAAGAAAGCAAGTAAGTGGTTCGGGGTGCTATTCTGATATATTTTCTGATCCCTGCTCTCGAGTAGAAAGGCAGAAGAAGGCATTTGTTCAGCTTCGCTCCCTGTGGGGTGGCCTGTTCCTTCCTGTGCATTCATAGGAAAGAGGAGGCACTGGCTCCATGGGGGCTTCCCTATATGGATGGAAAATAAATGCTTCGAAAATGACATATATATATGGATGGGGGTGCGCTTCCTCTCCCGTTGGTCGAGCCCGCTTAACGCTTCCTTGGCATTCCCAAGTATCTTAGTGCAAAGGTATGTTAGGGCAACCCTAGTGCAAAGGTAAAAATGCAATGGATGGACCACCCCTCATTGTAAATGAGATCAACGAGAAATGAAGGGGCTGAGGAAAAGGTAAATCATCATCGGATGGAGGGCAATGATGAGTAAGTGGATGGAAAAGGGATCGTGTTATCGGCTCGTCTTGTGATCGTTGTCAATCGGTGGTGAGGTCAGGTCGTGGGTATAGTTCGTCGCCAACAAGTGTCGTCGCAGCAGGTGGAATGGTTCCTTGGATGTTGGAGTCTCGTTGAATGGTGGTGGGCTCGATATACAGATGTTGGGAATAAAGAGTCGGTCGAATGTGTATATTCATCTTCTTCAGTCAGCTGCTGGTGGGTATATTCATATTCTTCAGCTGCTGGCTGCTGGTGGGCGAAGAGAATGGTCAATCAAGCCAGTGGGAAAAGGAAAGGTTCGCGCAAGAGAATAGGAGATCAGTTAGTTTCATCCGTTGTAGAAGGAAGTGAGAAAAGCCACGGAGTGCTTTCGTGGAAAGAAGCGAGGAACGAAGTCCTTTGCATGCATCAATATATATATAAAGGCATTACTGAGCCTTCCTTACACACACAGGGTATCAGTTGTGTTGTTCGTGGCGTTGTTTCCTTTAGATTACTGGGGGTGGTTAAGGTGAATGTAGCTTGGTTAATGGCGATCTGGGGCGTTAATTAAAGCCCCCACTTTATGTATCATCAATATAATCACATCGCTTATCGACTTATGTGGGTAGAGCCCTCTTCCTCGACTTACTACTTACTGAATAGATAGATAGGTAAAGTACCTACCTAAATGGTGGATAGGTCGACCCTCAACCGAGTTATGTCGGTCCTTCTCCGAACCTCAACCGAGCGAGTTAGTTGTAAAGAAAGAAAGTATGTTCCTTATGGATGGGCTGGGCTACACACACACATGCTATGATGGAAGTGACGGAAGGCCGTAAGGTTCAATGGCAATGGGCGATCTATGGAGCAAATCGATCAAGTGGAGCAAAATAGAGTGTGCAATTAAATAACATGTAATAAGAGAGGGAGGGTGATTGCCGTTATAATAGAATGAGATATCGTACGGTTTGTTTGGTAGAGAGAAAGCAAGCAGAATGGTTGATCCGAAGACAGAGAGCAGTTTCAAGGAGTGCTTCACATGAGTGCTGGGGAGTCGTGTGCAGAGGTTCCTACCCTCCCGGTAAGAAATCCTTCCGTAATGAAATATATAAAGAATGACCCCCACACCCCATAGTAAATGAAACGAATAAATCCAGTCAATTCCAAGCTCCTCAGCAGGTTCTCGGTAGATGTTACGCTGGCGGTCCTAAATTTCGTTCCCTCAAATGAAGAAGTTCGCGAAATCGATCCCCACCCGAAGAATTTATTTGCCTTGCCCCAATATCCCTGCGTACCCACCCTTCAAATGAATAAGCAAATGAAGAATGATACGACGAGGGGGTGGCGCCTCCTATGGTGGTTGGTGATACCAGACTGTAAAACCCTCCCTGGTGGTGATGGCTGAGTAGGGTCGTAGCTCAATCAAGAAGGTAAACGCCTTTGTTTGTTACGGGTAGCCCCCAGCGAACGGATGGTTGACAATATTGAATATTGAAATAAGCGCGGGTAGGTGCAACTCTAATAAAAGAAGCAATCGATATATTAGCTCTCATTGTATTCAGATCACCCAAAATGCTATAGGTGTTCTTCACAGGTACTCTGTAGGCATTCCTCAAGTTAGCATGATCAGGTGGATTCTCTGGGTTGACATTCATTCTTGTTTGAGGTGCACTTTTCTTCTCATTCTTTGGAGCATTTGCCTTTTTACTTTGTCCTCTTGTAACCACTTTTGCTTCATCAGGTGGAGTATGCTCACTAATGTGTCCTATGGTCCGTTGCACCACGTTTTTCAAAGCATTAGGACCTACATTGTAGTCTTCCCACTTAAGCTCATTACTCGATTGTCTACTCGTGCCTTCTCCACTATTCTTATTATTCACATTGTGAACTTGGCTACCACTTGCTTGGCTTCCATTCTGGTTGTGGTTCGGAAAGGGATCAGTGTAGATCTTCAACTTTTCATTACTAGAATGAACCGAGCTGGTAGATGGTAGATCCTGCTCTTGCACGTGATTGATCTCTATTTCTACGAGATTGATTGTAATGGTTCAATAAAGTTCGTATCTCGTATATAGGCAAATTGATCATGTACCAGAGCGAATCTAAGCTCGGTCAGAAATTGAAATTCAAGAACACTGTCGAAGAGCAGGTGAGCAGAACCATATCCATGAATTCTAAGAGGAGTTCTAAGTTGATCTTGAAGCCATTTACGTATCAGCAAGTGTTGAGTGTCAATTCCGAGGGTAAGTATGTCAATGTTATGAATCAGGTAGGTCATCTCATAAACCTCATCGTGTCTGACGAAGAAATAAAATAATGACCTGGGCTAATGACACCAGCTTTTTATAAGAAGACTATTTCCGGTATTTCTAAACACCAATTGGCTTATATTTCTAAGTCTTTGTTGGAAGGATCTTTCCAATTCGCAAAGATGAAGCGTATCTTCGTTCCCAAGCCTCGATCTGTGAAAAAAGACCACTCACTATTCCTTATTCCGTGGACCGCAAAGTCCATAGATCGATGGCCTCGGTACTAGAATCAATCTATGAGCCCATCTTTCTTCCTGTTTCATTTGGTTTCAGGAAGTGGAGTAGCACCCATTTATTGTTCCAGGAAATTAAAAGTTGGCAGGGAATCAAGCGCGTAGTGCATGCAGATGTTCTAAGGTGCTTCGACACCGTTAGACATAAGCTAGTGCTAGATCTACTCTCGGAACAGATCGATGATCCTTTCTTTTTGGATCTCGTTCACCGCTTCCTAACGACCCCTATTGAGACAGCGAACGGAACAGATTTTACCAACACCGAAGTAGGTATTGTCCAAGGTGCTGTTCTTTCGCCCGCGCTAATGAACATAATTATCCACCCGTTGGACCTCTTTGCAACAGAGCTTTGTAAGAGAGGTGGTACATATTATGGACGTTATTGCGACGATATCTCTATAGGTACCAAAGGCAATAACGACGCGGCAGCCCATTAAACAAATTCAATAATTTAAAAGAGATAGACTTATGGGGTTACAGATACGGGCACGAATCATTCGGAATAGTGCCCTCATTCTAGGTGCAATAATCGTAGTCCCCCCGAAGAATTCTCCACAAGGTGTCATCAGAATCGAGGTTCCTATGCAACGAGTCCTACCCCGGCGTTATACTGTTTCTTTATTACGTACCCACCACGACGCTTATGAGATAACCTTACATCAAATTATTGAATAACCCAATAGGAGGGGCTTTGTATCGGCTGCTGCTTTATCCACTGCCTTTCCCGCCTCTACCATCTCTGCTTATGGTTCTTTAACAAGATTAATTGTAACTAGCACTGCTAAAACGGATGCCAGTAATGAATCAACTGGTCCAAGAGAAACTTGGTAAATTCTTACGGTAGGCCCTTCCACCTAGCTACCACGAACAAGTTCTTTGGCTCTGAAGCTTAGTGCACTCAGATTTCATTGACAAATGATTGAATCCGAACTAACCCCCGCTTCTCGTAAAGCACATGAGATGGAAATGAAAAGGAAGAGCCCAGACCGAGAGGAGCTGCCTACGCGCTTTAGCATAGTGCTTCACTCTTCAAGCCTTTTCCCTATATAGTGAAGTGAGTGATGAGCCCTTTATAGTGCTTTGTAACTTCAATAATGAAGTATCATAAGCTGTAGATATACGTAATTTGTCTTTCATACCTTAAGCCAGATGCCTTCTGTCTCCTCGCTATGCTAAACAATTCCCCCACCCTGAAACGATGACCTCTATCGCCTCGCCTACGCAGATCCCTTTTACCACCAATCCCAAATGAAACAAGTAGGCTAACCCTTTTGTCTTGAGCCCTTCCTGCAGCAGGCACGATTTCCTTGCACCCGCGTATAATAAAGTAAAAGTACATCAGCTGGATAAAGTTCGCACCAGGATTCACTTGGCCTTTTAACACGCACCTTATTATAAGGCTTCTATCCCCGGCCCTAAGACCAAGAGACAGCTGTTATCTGCCCTTCCTTTTGGTAGTATACGCCCCAGTCGAGATCGAATCCACCCTTCCTAGAGTAGTAGTGCCCGCCATTACAGTAGAAGAGGTGATGGAGACCGTCCTAATGCCTGTCCCCATAGCCTAAGAGGAGACGGTAGCCCTACTGCTAGTAGGTGTCCCCATTGTGGTCGAAGCGGTGTCCCCGGTGTGTTGTAAAGCCCTACCCATAGTCTGTGCTGTTAGAGTTACCCCTAGTGCCTTTATTAAGTCCGCCCAAGGATTTGCCAATATCTAAGTGATCCCAATAAGTCAGAGCTGTGACCTCGTTCAGTAGGTAGTAAAGCAATCTGTCCATCCAATAACCACTTCATTGATCCATTAATCCAATTGAAATGAATCACTAAAGCCAGCCATCTAATAAATGAATTAGCTAATCTCTGTAAATGCGTTATGTTCAATTATTATGTGCTCCATGCAAAAAACAACGATTTCAAGGCGGAAATGTGCATCTGTGTATCTATACTATGCACTATTCGCACTGAGATGATGATCTGATGATGCATGCTTTAGTAATTACGTATTATAGGATTGACTTAGGTATTGACTTAGGTAATTAGGATTTATTAGGTAACTTACTGCTGGTTCTGGGTCCGAATCTTCATCTCTATCTCGACCTCGAACATCTGAACGACCACAAGCATCTGGATCTGTATCTTATGGATCTGGATCACGAAGGTAAGAATCTGAAGCTCACTTTGGATCCCTTTCACTAAATGCAGAATCTTACTCTCGGGCACGAACATAAGAATCTCCTCTATCACGAACATAAGAATCTTCCTTTCAATATGGAACATCTGGCTATTCCTCCCTATCCCTTTCACGAACTGGATATCAATCACGATCTTAAGAATCTGGATCTCGCTCACAAAGATCTGAATCTGGATTCTGGATATAGAAAATAAGACTTTTCACCCCTATCACGAGCATATGAATCTACTGCTTAAACAACTGAATCACTTGCTTAACCAACCGCCTCTACCGTAGCTACTGGATATGGGTCTTAAACTACAGGTGCTACTGGGTCGTCTACTGATGGTGGACCAACAGGATCAACAGAAACAACTGCTGAATAACTGGCTAAATCGACTGCTTCTGCTGGATATGCTACTACCTTTGCTTTTGGCTCTATTACTGGCTTTATTACTGATGCTGGGTATACTGTAGCTGGATCTGCTATTGGTGGAGATGCAATTGGATACCCTGGTTAATCTGCTTATTTTACTGGAACAACGGGTTCTGCAACTAGCTCTGGCTCTGCTCCTTCCTTATGAAAGCAGCAGTTCGAGATTCATTCCCCAGATTGAGGCCCAGTTGTTTCATATCTCCTTTTTCAGATCCAATTCCAGGTCCGGGTACAGATCAAAGTTGAAGGTATGCACTGGACTAGCTGAACCAAGCGCTGGAATGCTGGCTGCTGGTGGGTTATTATTTGAAACCGCAGGTGCTTCAACATGTGCTTCAACGGGCTGGTGGTTATTATGAAAAATAAATTGGTTACGGGTCAACGAGGTCAAATGGATATAGATCATCTGTAGGTGGTGCCTCCACCTCCTTTGCTATTCCCTATTCTGAGGGGTGATCAACGGGCTTTGTTACTGTTGCTTTCACTCGATAAACTGCCTCTGTCTCTGCGGGTGAGGCTCTTCCCACCCTTGCCCCTGCCTTTGCTCTCGGTGGTTCTTTTGGGTAAATTATATTACCTGCACTCGCTTCTGCGGCTAGGATTTGAACCTATGACTTTGATGCTGCGGGATGGGATGATGGCTATTATGCAACCTTTGTGTTTGTTACTAATGCTGTTTCCACCTTGGCTAATCGCTCTGTGACTAAGGACTCCACTACGGGATCTGCTGCTGGAACTAGATCTGTAGGCTAAGGAGCTAGAGCTTCAACTGGGTAAACTAGTTCACCTGACAAAATTGGTCAACTCCAATTGCTTCAACGAGGTAAACTGGCCCTGGAACCGGATCTGCCGTTGGGTCTCAATGTCGATCTCAAAATGGATCTTAAGTGGGCTATGGATATAGAGCTAAATCTATCACTGGTTTTGGAATGGATCTAACCCTTGCCTTGCTTCTGCTAGCTCTCGAACGGGCTATGCTACCTTTGCCCTTAATGGATTAATTGCTCAAACTGGTGCTTTTGCTCGGGCAACCACATATGCATCTGGAACAGAAATCACTGTCTCTGGTACTGGAGAAAGATCAACTGAGTCCACGGGGTATAAAACTAGGGGCTTTACTACTGAATTTGGAACGAATGCATTTGGCTCTGCCCCTAATCAAATTCTCTGTACCTTGTGAGATCTGGGACCTTGCGCGTGCTGCGCCAAACGAACGGCGTGAACTCTTCTTCGGTGCTATATGATTGGCTAGTTGGACCGCCCTTATCCCGCCTTCCACCTTGATGATCTCTTATGCCTGCCTTATGTGCCTGCCTTCTGGTTATCGGACTTTGCTACCTTTGCTTCTGCTCCTTGCTCAGATGCTGCCTTTACTTCCTTTGGTGGTTAATCTGCCCTTGCCTCTGCGCCTAGATCTGTTATTGGTGGATCAATGGGCTTTGCCTTTGCTGGTGAAACTCGTTCTTTTGGCTCTAAAACTGTCTTTGCATAATAAGGATCACGTAGGATCACGTACCTTTAGTGATTCACTTAAATCGAAGCGACGATACGTGCCAGAATAGGGATAAGGGTAAAAAAGCAAATTCACACGCGACCGGCCCAGTTCCAAATCTGGGTTTCGATCTGAAACTGCACCTGGTGGATCTTAAACTGATAGCTTTGCATCTCGATCCGCGAGATCTACTGCTTTTGACTCTGCTCTCGGCTTAAGACTCTTGGTTTCTTGGTTCTGCTCTACTCTTTGACCGGTAATGTCGTAGTAAAATGCAATAGGGTCAACTCCTATAGGTGGACCATGCGCATGATAGGTCCAGTGGGTAATCGTCCGCTCGAATCTAACCGACTCAAGAATAGGTGACAGGGAATGAATGGCTTATCCCACCCATGCCCGTCTATACACTGCCCGAACTGGATAATGACACTACCGAGACGAGAAGCCCAAGAAGGTAAGTTGGCGATGGGTGTGTATAACCAACAAAAGGGAGCATAAAAGGGCATGTCATCGATAAAAACACGGTAAAGACCACATCTGAAAACACGCTAAGAGACGCTGGTAATAATAACAAACGTTTACACAGGTCCATGGGTCATAGTCTTTGTCTCTGCTTAGCCACCTTATATGCCTCTGTCCCAACCAACCTTTGCCCCTGGAATTGGATCTTCGACTGCTGTGCTGCTGGGAATGGGTAAACGCGCTAAACTGCCTTCGCGGGATCCTAGGCGAGGCTATGGATGGCTTTCGAGCTCAATCTAAAGACCACCCGAAGCGTGAATCTGCTCGTACGAAATGACCAGATTTTTGAAGTGAGCCACTGTATCCATCAGTCCCACCCTTTTCCCATAAGTACTCGAC
>Ga0316216_1000063_pt1 | contig 15423 bp, 6 predicted proteins | sample NRE6metagenome_FD_207800 | JGI IMG/M metagenome (GOLD analysis project Ga0316216, IMG submission 207800) | Spruce roots microbial communities from Maridalen valley, Oslo, Norway - NRE6 | ecosystem: Host-associated > Plants > Roots > Unclassified | place: Norway: Oslo | collected 2017-09-15
AATTATGTAGTACAGTAGGTATATAAGGCAGCGGCCACCAAGATGTACGCTATTAAGGAGCGGGCAACGAACTATTCTCGTACAGGTTGAAGTAGTCTGCTTATAAAGTGTAACCTAAATAGGGTACAGGGCTTTAAGGAGCCGGAACCTATACTTGGATGAGGTGGGACAGGTAAATCCCTTTATCTAACCCAGGTTCGGTCTACACTACATTATCTAAGCGAGCATGGCTCTTTAGCGTCTCCAGGTGTTTGGGAACATGCATTAGTAGAATAGAATATGTTACTTGGTCTAAAGGAGCCGGCATCAATACAATATCGTACGAGCTCTTACTCTTAAGGAGCTGGCAACAACTGGAATAAATCGATAAAGAAGGGTTCGGGAACTCTCTTTTCCCCGGATCATTCATTAGTGGAAGGAGGTTCGGTAACTGCCTATCCGGCGAACCCTAATATACGAATGAGGTCCGGTGTACGGGGACACCCCTTTATCATAATACCGATCCTTCCTTCTAAGGATCCCTGCCTTAGTAGAACTCCTCCTCGTAAACAGGGTCAGTAGGGCTACCAGCCTAAGGAGAACTACTACTTGTATAGGTCCTTGTTCCCGTAACCATAACCATTGAGGAAAGCGTCAGAAAGGCAAAATCCTCAGTAAACCAAATAAATAAAAATGCCCGGGAAGGTCCTTACGGGTAATAACGTTACCTGAGCTTCCTAAGGGGAGGAAAAAAGATTATTAATAATCAAAGTGCATCCTCGGCTTCTGTATAACTGCGCGAGGGTCTCTCATCTCAACCCGCCCGGCTAGGAAAGCTAGGCCGAGCACCAACCGGAGGAGATTGCGTAGGGCTCCGGCGAAGGTCAGTAAAGGCGGACTAAGAGAAAGCGTAAAATCTAGAAGTACACAAAATGAATTTCTATTAAAGAAAACGCGAGAAGGTGCTTTCAAGCTACTACTGAAGTAAAGCCCGCTCCCCCAATGCCCCACGAACCCCCAACAACAGGAACCCACCTTTCCACACCCACTCCAAGACACCCGGAGTGCTTTAAACCGACTTTGTAATTCCTTCCATTGTTGCAAAGTCACTTCCTGCACGGCTAACATGCACGAGAGCGTGAATGAAAGGCGGAGGAAATGATTATGACCGTCGCTGTCCTTTCTATTGCCTATCCCTTCCTTACCGCCTATAATTGGCTTAGCTTTCCTTGTTTCATCAGGTTTGGAGTCATTTCATTCCAGTAGTGAATGATTGGGCACTTCATTCAATGTTGGGCAGGTTCCAGCCAGCTGGATGGAGCAAGGGCAATTGATTGGTTTATTCCCAGTTGGTTGATTCAGTCTGGAGTTAATACATAGTAGATCCTATTAAAGTCAGCACCTATCTAATTTGCTTTGCGTGAGAAAATCTCATTCTAGATAGAAGCACCGGAGACGGAACATCATTCAGAAGCGAAGCACCAATCATACATAATATTAAGAGGGTTTAGTACTCGAATTCATTATTAATCGAGAAGCAAGGCACTAGGATCGATCACTCGTTCGTTGGTCCAATTATTCAGATGGATGATAACCAGTCAATGTTGATTGGGTGTTGGTATGGAAGAATGGAATTAATGTATTTATGCCCTTATTATATACGTAATTACGTATAATAAAGTAACTAGAGAGATAAGAACCGCCATCGTCTTTAGACGAGGGCCGCCATCAACGTGATGCCCCGGGAGAGGAACGCAGGTAGTCGCTCGACCGATAGGGCGGGCCGCCATCAACGTAGGCAGATAGTCGCTCGACCGATAGGGAAGGGAGAGGAATAAATCCTTCGGGTATTTTTCATGAATATAAGACGGATCTCTTTTAAGTTAAGTAATGACTCAGATTAGGTTTATAAGTACAACTAGTACCCCCAAGGCAGTCTCGAGATAGCATAAAGAATGAACACAACACCTTGAAAGTCAGTCTTTTGGGGTGGGGAAAGGCTCTCACTGGGGTCCCCTCCCCCCAACCAACCAATGAGTAAGCCTGTGTGGGATGGATGGGGTCGGACTCTCAGACTTGATTTCTCACCCGCAAAGTACACGTTGTGATGATATACGCGATCTTGTGCCACCGTACCTGACTGATCTACCCTAGCACAGATGGATAAGGTGATAATATATCCTGCTTGACCATACTTCACCCAAGCAGGTCTTTTCACAACCAGGCAGAGCAGGTAAACCTTCACCCAAGCTGGTAAGGGCACTCTGGCTGGCCTATCGGAGCTACGGGACTTTCTCTCTTGCCCATCCTGCCTGCCTATCGAGCTGGTTGAATCAGGCTTGACACAGACAGCTTGCTTGACCTTGAAGTGATCTATCTTCGGTATTGATCTATCCCATCCTTCCTATCAATATGGCTTTCACTCTGTATTAATCAGTGGAAAGTCTTTACCAAGTCTCTTAACCCACCACAACTTGGATTTGATTGCCACAAGCCTTCTGTGACCAATCAATAGTTCCGCCCTCCCCTTGACTCTAAGGTAGGGGAGTGAAAACAGAACTAACCCTTTTATCAGGTTCAAAATTACTTGCTCCCACACCCTGGGGCAGGGGGGGGGACACCCTCAAAGCCTTTCTGAACTGCTGCCAGCGAGAATCATCGGAAATAAGCACCCAACTTAACCACTCCCCCTATAGCGCGCGTACCTTACCTGCTTCACTCATTCCCTTCCTTACCTGCTGATGAGCTAACTACGGAACCTACTCGCTGAACGATAAGCCTTTTTTGACCCTTTGCCTTACTCTATGCCCTGCCGAACCCGCTAAACGCCTGCCCTCCTGCCTTTGGACAGAGATTGAATGGTCCAACAAGGTTTAGATCATCCATCCACGTATCCTGAAAGTTTGATACTACCCATCGAATGTTCGGAAAGACATACCCGTACCCAGGCTGTTTGGTCATCCCATAGCGGACAGAGAAGGACTGCTTCTTGCTGAACGGTTTCGGAAAAGGTTGAGACTGACTGATTGAAGGAAGGTTCAGGCCTATCCCCATCCCGAAGGTGCCACGAGACATCCCCTGAAAGTAGGACAAGGTTTTTCCTACCTACAGTAGAACCTTTCGTGGTTCAAGCCCAGTTTTAATACAGGAATACAGTTGAACGGCACCTTTCTTACTAAGCTTCTTCCCGGGATTGAGATGCCTAAACACTTAGTCGTTCATATACGCCATTCTTCTATTTATGAAGAACAATAGTATAGTCCCGGGCTTCGGGATACTCATCCAGGAGAGATTGGGAAGCAAACGAATTTATTGGATCGACAAACAAAGCAGCCACACATTGTTATTATTATGGCTTCGGAATACTCATCAGGATAGAGTCACAGCGAATGAATGGGTAGGATCGACAAAGACAGACGTAGAGAGGATTCTTACGGCGGATACACTTCAATGAACAACACCAGACAAATCAAGTCTAATCAGATAAGCTTCTTCTTGATAGGATTTTGAAACCACCCCACAAGCCTCGTACCACCTGACTGCCACAAACCTTGAGGATTATCTTTTTGATAAACAAACCTTCTGTGTCATATGAGCATCCCACCGAACCTTGAGTGTCATAGTCTTGAGCACCGAAACTTTCGTTTCGTATGGAACGGGGCACTAGGATTCATAAACTTATTATTTATATTCGTTAGACCCCCACATCACCTTAGAGGAGTAGTATCTTCTTTAGCACCGAACCTTTAGTTTCATATGTGAAGGGAATAGGATTCAGAAAACCTTTTAGTTTGAGTATTTAGAACCCCACAAACCGGGTGGGTGCCACCAGACAGATACAAACCAGGTGCCAGTTAAACCCAGACCTGCTTACACCAGACAGACGCACAACAGGCTTCACACTACAGGTAAGATATAGCTTCTTGTGCCGGGCTAAGTACGGGATACTCACGCTTATATTGTTATATACGTAATACTCGAAATTTTATAATTTATATAGTTGGTTGGGTTTTCCGGGATTCGGGATACTCAATCAGGATGCATGGATTCACAGCGAATTGATAAGATCGACAAAGCCGCACGTAGAGAGATTATGCCCATGGAGAGAGAGATTGCATCGACAAAGAAACACGCATATCGAGTCTTCTTACAGCGGGATACACACCAATTCATTAAACCACACAAATCATGCATCACACTAATCTGATATAGTTATTGTTACGGGATTCGCTTTTTATAATGATATATGAGTTATTAGAGATAAGATGTCCCTGGGGATCGCTGGGATCGCTGGCTGGATCCCCGGGGAAGGGATAAGCGCTAACAACTGCTCTGGGTCGAACTAACAGCTGCTCTGGGTCGGTGGGTCAAGGGATCAGCGCTAACAACGCGGGGAGAGATCAACGCTACTAACAGAAGCAGGCTGGCTCCTCAATTCAACTTATTGATTCAACCTTCCTTCAAGTGTCCTGTTCTATCATAATAGAGAAGGCCGCGGGCAGGCAGCAACTACTAGATCTTGGAAGTTCTGCCCCGAAAGAGGTGGGAGAGACCTGTAACGGGTTGTTACTTCCTCTCTTTGCCCATCCAACCATACCAGCAAGCAAGACCAGCCGTACCACACTTGAAATCGTGGGAATTGAAAGACTGAAAGGAATTTATTGCTTGCCCTTCATAGGGCAAGGTGGCGTTGCCCATCCAACCATACCAGCAAGCAAGACCAGCCGTACCACGCCCGGATATCTGGGAAATTCACTAATGAAAGGTGGCGTATGCGGTAAATAGTTGGTGGCAGGTGCCAGGTGGAAAAATGATAAAGAGAGCTTATTCAATAGGGATGGAAAATTCCCCCTCTAAACCTGGCGTATGGGGCCCTCGCTTCCACCTTTTATTACTTAATTTACCAGCTCAATGCCGAGAGATTTCCAGTCTTCTTCCTTGATAAGAAGCTAGAGGGAGGATTTACCCGTACTCATCTACCCGGACTCATTCATTCAGCTAATAAGAAAGGTAGGGAAGGTTTAACTCATACACCTACTCATAAGGCAAGGAAGGGGTAGCTCTAAGACTCATTAAGAAGCTAGGGAAGAAGGGACTCAACTACCTACTACTCCATTCAGCTAATAAGAAGCTAGGAGAGGTAGGGAATACGGGCTACTCATCCATTCAGCTTAGAAGAAGGAATACAACTGTTGTAGCTCCATGTAGGCAGTCTGTGCAGTAGGCTAGAATTCCCTGAGCGCCATTTGAAAAAGCACCTTTCTACTCGGATTGATTCTCTGAGGCACCGGGCTTCTACCTGGGCGGGCCATACCAACCATCTGTTCCGCTTGTTCCGTTCTAGCGGGATACATGGTCAGATCAATTCCCGATGTGGGTTCGAACCGGGAGTACACCAATCATTTACAAGTATCGACCAACCTGAGGGAAGGACCATTTCCAGTAACCCGGTCATGTGCAAGATGTTTCATCTGCCCATGTCCAGCAGTCCACCCATTACCATGCCCTGTCCAGCAGTCCGCCCCTTTCCATGCGTTCGATGTCCAGCCCGTCCACCCCAGCAGCAGAATGTTTCGTCCACCCGTGTCCAGCACTTATTCAACAAATAAAACTCCAGGGAGTTATCGTTTCTTGTTCAGGGAGCTCACTCCACCCGAACTATCGGTAGCAATCGGGCGGACTCAGTTAAATAACCGTTTACAATAGATAGATGCAGAAGGCCCTATATATATAGATATATTCCTGTGTTTAGGTAAGGGTTACGGTTTCCCAACGTAATCTTCCGCTCATTGCTCGATACTACTATTAATAGGAAAGCTACTTCAGTTTTGACTCTAAGCTGGTGTTCTGTCCTATCGATCGGATTGGCCCGCCAGCACGCATTACACTAAAGTTATTCACTATTGAATTATTTACATAGATGGCCGCATACAAGACGAATTCATGTTTGGAAGAATCAATCCGTTTCATTCAGTTCGAGAGAGCGACCATTTTATAAAGCGACCTACCTTCGGCTATGTTTTTACATTTACCAGTCAGCCCTCTCCCTTGACTCGAAATGGGAAATCTATTTATTTATCTCTGAATTACCTCACCCATCGGATGGATGAGCGACTTCGTTCCTCGCCCCTTTTGGTCGAGTCACTTAACGTACCTTTCAGTAGTGAATTTACCAGTTCAAGGCCATCTGAAGTTCAGGTCAGTCGCGCTCTCCAATTTACCACCTTTACAAGGAATTGATTGCTCACCTGAAGAATGAAGGTGAGGACGGAGGGAGACGTTGGGATAGGTCGGGTCTCAAACCAATAGATAACCGGATAAATTACATATATATATCATTCATGTCTCTCTGTTAAATGCGAGGCCTGCATATCGGGAAAGAAAGTGAGTCAGAATCGCCCCACCATCCATGCTTTTCCATACAGTGACTTACTGAGTAATCGGTTCGACCTTTAGGTCATGAGCGTGCCAAACTCCCGACGATTAGCAAGCAATCGCCCAAGTGATCACGTCTGGCTGAGCGTCACACCTACCGAGAACCAGCCAGTGAACCAGGAAAGGCTGAAATGGAAGGATCGGCGAGATCTAGCTTGAAACCCACCTTTGACTCACGAATCTAGTGTTATTACATATATAACGAATGATCGGACAGTGGAATGAGTTTATTCATGATATGGGAGTAAACGAAAACGCTATTGGATGCACCTATTTCCCACGAGCATTGCCCACCATAAATCAGAGGTATACCATGAGCTAGTAAGTTCGCCAAATCCCAGTTATGGGTGAACTACTCATTCGAAGAGAGGTTGTTCGTCAGCGATAGGGAAGTCCCCTGTGTTCGTTGACTCAGCGAGATAGATGTAACGCGCTCAAGGTTCGTCAGCGATAGGGAAGCCCTGTTCGTTGATCGATTCAACAAATAAGCGCTCCACTTTAAGAAGCGCTCTTTGAGGTACGTTAAGTGACTCGACCATAAGGGAGAGGAACGTAGTCGCTCGACCATAAGGGAGAGGGGAAGAAATAGAAGGTTATCCCTTATTTAGCTTTTTTAGGGAAAGAAAGAAAGCGCTTTCAATATCTCTAGTTACCGACATGATACGAGTCAATAAAGCTGAATTAGCAAGTCAAAGCATAGGACAGATGTATCTTTACGCAACTGTGCATACCTTTATGGTTTTTAGGGAAGGGACCCCAATAGCTAGTTCAGAGTTATCCCAGAAAAACTTAGTACATCTCCGAGAGATTCTACACGTGGAGATCTCTTCGCGTTAGGCTCTCATAATCGGATCGTACCGTAATATTGATAATAGCGTATATTATGCATTTGAAGAGAAATAAGTCACTCAATTGAGATTTCTTTGTTCTTCTTTGTTATTCCGGTCATGAATTATATATGTAATTACGCTTTAGCAGACTTCTATTTCTTCCCCTCAAAGCCTGCGCATAGCGAAGGTGACGGGAAAGTGGAGCAAGTCAGGTCATCACTTATATTTCTTCCCCTCAAAGCCTGGTGATTGATGGTTTTGTCCTCACTTACCCCCCTCGACTTAAGGAAGGGATTTGCTCTTTGCTTGCCCCTCTAATAGGATTGTCTATTTGCTTGCCCCTCTAAGTAGTGGTCTTACCCTTCTTACCACCGGTAGGAAATATGGGTATTGCGCCTACCAGAGCGAATTCGTACTGATGCATTCGATAATGTTGTTACTTATCCCTGAGACATGACGTTATTGATGCGTTTGGATTTTGATTTGAATTAAATATAGTTAGCGCAGCTTCACCCACTTACTTAGCGCAGTTCATCTTCATTTCCTCCCCTATTATCATGATTCTTCCTAGGCGGAATTTACACTTTATTCACTCTTACTTACTTACTTATCGGGGCATTCGTTATTTTCATTAGTTAGCCCTAGCGCAGTTAACCTCACTGACTTTTCGCAGTTTCTCTTTGTTTGACCTCATCTTTGACTTATTTTCCCTAAGCGCAGTTCACACACTCTGAATCACTCATTTCTTTTTAGAAGCCTGTTTACCTTCTGCTAGCCAGGCTCCGGTATAGCATTCACCCAGTACCTTGCCTTATTATCTTCCTTCTAAAGAATTGGGCTCACCTGCCTTCCTTTATCGAGCTTCCTTCAATAGGGCCTTCAATAGGGCCTTCTACTTTAACATTTGGATGATGTTATATCCCCATCTGCTCGATCAAAGAAACTTATGGCACTCTCCCCTGGTACACCATCAAGGAGAGTACTCTTCTTTTACCAAGTCATTGCCAAGGCATAAGGACACGACTAATAGATGAGCTTATCTCAAAAAGATCCCTCCCCAACTCAAACTTTCTCTCCCCTGCGAAAACGGACTCTCCCTATCGAAATGTTAGCCGCTCAGACTAAAATGAATCCTCCCTTTACTTTTAGGAGAGAGTTCGCTAGGCAAAATTCCCAGCCAGAGAACCTACTCATTCTAGGAAGGAATCGACCTAACTTTTGATGTCTCCACCTTACTGCTTCTACCTAGTTCCACTTTCATTAATTGCTTCATGGCTCATCGCTATACCTGATCTTGTAGGTAGGGACAGGATTTCACCGGCCAACCTTTATCTTCTTCCTATCATACTCTACAACACATATAACCTTCCGGGTACTGCTATGACCTGTTTCCACCGAGCCTTGGCCCTACCATTATGGAATTTGAACCCACTGCCTAGGATAGGAAGAGCCTTTACCTCTACGATTTATGCTTACCAACTAACTTACTTTACAACTTACCTTTGGACATGCCCTAAACAGTATTCACTGGCTCCCCCATATATAGAGCAGAGCCTTTTCCACTGCCTTACAGACAGAAAGCATTCACAGACAAGACAGGACCTGCCATCACACTTGCTTGATAGGATACTGCTGAGTACCACTACGACCACCTATGATCTATTGTTACCATCGAAGAAGAGCCTTGCCAATTATCTTCATCCATTCAAACCTATTGCAAGGACAACAGACCTATTAGTCCTATACCACCTTTTACCACCTTTCTGGAATCACTTCATGGGGAGATAACAGCTAAAGCTAATCACAACCCTTATTCTCTTGTCACCAGAACCAGAGGATCAGACAAAACCTCACCCTTACCCCCTCCTTCGACCTTACTTTATGCGGTGTTTCTATCTGTCCACCTTAAGAACTAGCACCTGTATCATCTTATGAATGAATCGCTTAGGAGGTACCGCTATAGATAGACTTCCTCCGGGCAGGATGGAACGGGATGATCCAACCTTCTTACTTTATTAATCCCTTCACCCAACAACAACCTATGGAGTGTCGCCCATTGTTGAAGCCAGGAAGACTAAAGTAGACATGCTTTCACCCCCAACCTTTCTTTTAATGCCGCCTAGTTACCGCAATAACTAGACTTGCCTTCTTACCTTACCACTTTTCTGGAATTGCTTCATGGCTACTGCACTAGACCTTTTGGGTCGGGATTATACCGGCCAACCTTCCCTTTCTTACTGCCTTCACCCAAACCCAGACTTTCCACTTACTGTATGCACCCCCCAACACTTGCTTCAGCCAGAAAGACGAGGCATGGAATGAATGGCACTAGGATATATTCACCTTTACTCTACTACCGAAACTTTCCCTTATGAATTCTTATTTATTGGTAACACTATCAATTTCTGAGTATCACTAATGCAGAATTCCGGGTACCACATATAAGATTCTGGGTATAATGTTCCCACCTACGGAGCCCTGCTGATACGACGAGTCAGGAATTCGAACCCAACCTTGTCCCTTCTCAACCCTAGGACATGGAGTGGAAGGCTGCCCAATTCATTCCCCCACCTGGAAGATCAGTACAGGATGAGATGGCATGACACCAACCTTCTTACCCTTATACCTCTTAGCTTCTTTGTTTACTTACTACTTCCCTAGAACATTTGGATGAATGAAGCGCTTAGGGAGGAGGTACATATGGTACAGCAGAGTAGCTAGAAGAACCAGGCGGAATAGCATAGCATGAAACTAATAAAGACTTTCACTTCTCCCCCTTTACTTTTGTATTTCCTAAATACCTGCCCACCCAGAGAAGACCTAGACTATATCACTTGGAGTCATGAAGCGCTTAGTGAGTCGGGACTGTTACACCTTCTCTTAGAAGTAGCACCCCATATGGATGGTAACTTGTAGTAGCATGGCTCCTGCGGAATTATGGTAGATTAGTTGATAGGGTTTACCTTTAGCAGATATTGTTGAACTGTTTTAACTGTGCCGGATGACTTGGATTATGGTCCATCAGAGAACATCGTTGGATGGGATGGACAGGCTTCAGACTGCTGCTAGGAGACGAGATTGAGTGCTTTCTTCCAACCTATGACCTTATCTTAGAAGCACCGGATTGGCTGGGGGTTTCTCCCTTCCCTTAGATCTAGACCCATCGCTTATTTCATCTGCCATACGCCTTATCTTATTGGGGCATTTCCCTTACCCCTGAAACTTCTTGCTTTCCACCTAGGGAGGGCCATGGAGTGATAGATGCTCAACCCATGAATTGACTTGATCTTAGAAGCAGGACGGGATCTGAAAACCGAATACTTACCCTTGACTTTCTTTTCGTGCCTGAGACCTAGGGCCTTGGAGAGAGTCATGCCCAACCTCTTATGAAGCCAGGAAGGAATAGAAGTTGAGTACGGCGAGAATCCCTTACCTTTATCTCTTCATCCTAGGAAATGGAGTAACAACCCTAGAAGCCAGGAATACTCAAGTAGGCAGGGGCATGCTATGAACCCCTTGGTTTACTCTTTACCTGCTAGAACTAGACCTGTTAGAGCCCTAGATCACGAACTTCATTAATCGCGTCGGTACTGAATGTTACTTACCTTATCTTAGAAGCACCTGATGGGATGGATGGACTTAAACATAGAGCATTGTTTGATGGGCGGGCCTTCAGACTACATTGCCAGGAGATGGATCATACTTGCTTTATTAATCTTAGGAGGGGAAGGGAAGTACGGCACTCTGACTATTTCACCTTTACCCTACCTTACCCTTCTTGTGTTACCATAAAGCACCTAATATGCCTTCAGACCTATATTCCTATACTACTACTTCATGAAGCCCTTAGTTAGGAGGGTTGGGTACTGCTATGAACCCTTCTCTTCTCAGGACGGGATGAATCAACGGAAGGTGGTGTGGAATTGTCGGAACTGCCTGATTGATTCTCCACAGCCAGCATTGCCAAGATATTAGAATGGAGGATGCCGAGTCACCATTGATAGGATATATGCCCGGACAGCCCACATTGCCAGGAAGGATATTAATTGACGGATGGATGCCCAGTCACCATTTAGATAATATGCCCAGCCAGCCACCATTGCCAGGATATTGATTGATTGATCCCAGTCAGCTAGGTCACTAGGATATTTATTATATTTACCCTACCCTTTTCTTCTAGGTACCACGTATTCTCTTCTAGGTATCACGTCTTAACTATTCTTGTTAGTCCCTTTTACCCCCTTTACAACCAGACTCCAACTACCTATTATCCCCACCCAACACTTACCTCATCAATTGTAGGTACCATTATGCCAGGAGATGAATGGATTGATGCGCCCAGTCACCATTGCTAGGAGATGCCCAGCCAGACACCATTGCTGCTAGGAGATCCAGTCCCTTTCATGTTAGTCCCTCCCTTTACCATCAGAATACAACTACCCTACTGTTTGTAGCCCCACCAAAACAATGAACCTCATGAATCTTAGTAGTAGGTACCATTATATGATCTTGTCCGGCCAGGCTAAAACTGGACCACCCTTTTAGTAGTAGTCATACCATTCATACCACAACCACATAGCACCATCACTTCTTATACCCTTCTTAGACACACAGTCTTGTTAGTTGCTTCTTACGTTGACTGAGCAGTTTAAGCAGTCGATTCTTATGCTTAACCACCATATCCAGTTGTTGATCCACCTGCAATTCTCCGGAATAGCAATTCTCTGAATCTCGTACTTCGGAGCAATTTCGGAGCAGCTGCTTCAAACACTTAATAAAATCGATTTGGATTTGATAGCTGTGGCCGTGCTGCTCGCTCTGGACGCACCTTCTAAGCTCTCTGAACCTGGTCTTTAAGTGGTAAATTCAGTACAGAAAGGTGGCATGGGTAGATCCAACAGTAGATCCAGGAGAAGCAGATTAACCCCTAGCAAAGGAAGGTACTCAGAGTGGCGTATGTGGTCGCCCTTTATAGTGAAGTGAATTGTTGTTCGCTCCCAGTGCCGAGTGATTTCCCTGTTCCGCATGAGAATAGGCTGCTAGGGAAGCTAACTGGTCCATCACCTTGGCTAACTGCATCACGACACTTTGTTATTGAACCGGCTGGGCTGCTTGCTGGTATGGTTGGATGGGCAACGCCATCTTCTATTATTTAATTTACCACCTTGACCTTGGACCTGGACCTTGAGATCGGAAAAACATAGTATTTTCCCTCTCCTTATCAGTCGAGCATGCTATCGCACCCTCTACAGCTGCTCTAGGAAAATCTCATATTAAAAGAACTCTTCCAAACTAAACGAGTTAACAAACGATGTTGAATCTTCCTTGGCCGTGTAAAACCTGGAGATTAGCTTTATGTTATCCCAACAAGTCCTCAACCCAGGCACGAAGTGTTTTCAATTCAAATATTGGATTGCAACGTATATAACGCATAGTCTGGCTTGCGATACTGATAAGACGAGGTACGGAGTAAGGTGAGGTACGCAGTAGGATGAACTCCGATAGGGAAAAAGTAAGGTGCGCAGCAGGCATGGAATGGCGCTAACTCCGAAATGAAACTCTGAGGAGGGAGGGTAGAGTTTCGAGGGCGCCTCTTAAGATTAGACCTCTCATATTGGGACGTGAGATTCTACCTCGATGGGGAGGTTATACCTCGTATTGGGAGTGAGATAATTTCAAGTAGAAAGAAAGCTAAGCATCAACATCAACATCAACCACTTGGATCAACACCTGGGTTGACACGTACCTGGCATCGACACCTGAATCGAGTAGCGGCTATCTACAATGACCACCACCACCTCCTCCTGTCAATGAGACTGACTATCACACCATTGGCTGCTATTGGCGACCACTAGCAATGAGTGTTTCCAGCTCAACCTTTCCCGGTATCCGAGCTGAGCAGCCCGGCCCATCCAATGAATCCATCCATCCAATCAGAGAGAAACGTTCTGAAAAGTCAAAAACTTTCAGTATATATGATATTATGCAAGCCGAGCAGCTCAAGCCGAGTACCAAAGCCAAGCAGCAAAACTAGCAGCAAAACCGTGGTTTCCAGCCCCACCAGGTAAGAACATTCCCGCCCAAGGCTCTCAATATATATCGAGGTAGAGATCGATATTGAGTTAAAGGATCTAGGGTTTCGTGGATTTCGATGTAGAGTTCTAGGTCGAGTAAGAGTTCGAGGTTCTAGGTCTAGGTCGAGGAGGAACTACTCGCCTGACAGAAGGAGGGCGAGGAGGGCATTCTGTTGAGCGAAGCGAGCCCGACGAGAAGGCAAGCTGGGGCCTCGCCCTTGAGAGCCTCATGGTGAATGTGTTTCTTCCTAAAGTTGGTCGAGTATCTTCTTCTATAGGGTGAATCTCCGAGAGGGTGAGACCTGAGTGACTGAAGGAAGGGAAGAGTAGTTAATCTAATTATATACGAGCATATGCTGAAGGAAATGATCTATAAAAAAATGAATAATGTGAGTCCCAGGTCATTTTCATAAAGAAATCTATTGCTGGCTTAAGAAAGAAAATCCCTGCCTAACCTCTCTATCCTGAGCTTTGGGGTCTGAACTCCGAGAGGGAAAAAGATTTGACCGGAGTTCCCTAGGAAATTCTATAGACAACTCCGAGAAATTAGATAGTCAACTAGCTAGTTGGAGATGATCACGGAGTTCTATAGGATGCGCAAGCAGGCTCGACTAAAAGGAGAGGATGCCCCCGGCAGGGCTCGACCGTAGGGAGAGGAAATATCCTATTCGTAATTACGTATAAAATACAAAATGATATCTTGCCCATTCGTCAACCCCCTAACTTCTCAGCGGGTCAATTCCTAATCCAATCTAACTCCTCCAAATTCAATCTCTTTCTTCACTCCTTTCGGCATTGTTAACCCTCCTAGCTAAGCTTGTGGCGAGGTTTGCATTTTCCCAGATGCTTTGCGTTGAGGCGAGGTGTCGAATCCCCCAAACGTAGGCGATTGTGTACCAGAGGGCGTCCATTATCTGAGATTCTGTCCTTTGCCTGTCTAAATTCTTGGGACCCAAAAGAAGTGAGGTTACAAAGAGAGCTTGCTCTATGTTTTCCCTCTTTCTTTTTCACATCGGATAATTGGGTGCGATTGGGTCTGAAACAACAACATATTCATAATAGCACAAAGGTAGGTGGTCTAATAGAGTGTTCCCCCCGGAAGGGACTATGCGCACAAGGAACGAGGCTATGTGAGTGATACCATTTCCATCTCACTCATTGTAGTAGCCAGTCCAACAACACCTACGTCACGAAAACATAACCCTCAAGGAAGAGAGAATAGGTAGAGCCTTCAGTGAGAGGGGCTAGGTTTAGCCATTCATGCAAGTCAGCTAGTTTCGTTCATGCTAGTCAGGTAGTTTCAGTCAGGCAGGTAAGGTTGTGCCAGTGTGAAGTGTACCCATTCTCCCATAGCTACTTCCTACACCCATTCCAAAACGTAAGTAAAAAGATGCTTTAAATCAATATGTGATATCTGCTATGTGGAGTGTTTGGAGCGCTAGTTGGTGAAAGCTAATGGTTACAGGCTTCTGGCTTCTGGCTAGAGGTTGAATGGCCGGCTAAGGGCATCTTCAGTTGAGAGGTGAAAGGCAAAGGCTAAAGGTTCCAAGGTTCAAGGTGAGAACTGGTGTTTCCAGACTTACTGTGTGAAGTTGGGATGGTTGCACTGGTATGTATCGGTGGTATGGTTGTCTCTTTTTTGGGGAAGCAGCAGACTTATCAATAAAATCAATCAACTCAATAAAAAAAAGCGCGTACTCTGTAGCAACATATATGAAGATAAATGTAAAAATCCTTTCAAAAGATCCGATCCCGCGAAGCGCCCACCCCGTCCGTATGGGTTATTCCGTGCACCTCACTACCAGCCAGCCGCCCACACATCCCCATATAGCTAGCAAGCCCTCTTTACTCTCTCCCGCCAACTTCCTCCATTCTGGGTTCTCCCGGCCCTCGGGTTGTACCAGCCGAACGTTCGAGCATAACGGCGGTTTAAACCAGCCTTCGTGTTCTCCCAGCCCTCGCTCGGTGCCTCCACCAGCAATCGGCGGTATCCTGCCTGTAATAAATAAACGTCGTGAAACGGGACTCATCAGTAAGAATAAAATCACTTTAAGTGCCAAAATGATAGAGATTTATACTGTACCCCATAAAAGCGAGGTTATCTA
>Ga0316216_1000064_pt1 | contig 15383 bp, 10 predicted proteins | sample NRE6metagenome_FD_207800 | JGI IMG/M metagenome (GOLD analysis project Ga0316216, IMG submission 207800) | Spruce roots microbial communities from Maridalen valley, Oslo, Norway - NRE6 | ecosystem: Host-associated > Plants > Roots > Unclassified | place: Norway: Oslo | collected 2017-09-15
TTTGCGTCACCGAAGTTAGATTCTTTTACTGCCTTAGAACACCGGAGAGCAGGGGAAGGATGAAATCATTTTATTACTTGTTGTTTCAGACAATCGTATCATTGTTGAATAAAATCATGAGAGGTGTGAAATAGTCTTGTTAGCATGCATCGCAGTAGAACCAGTAGCTTATCCAGTAGCAGTTGATGTTGAAGATCGAGGTTTAGACTAAAGAGCCTTCGATTAATAGGTCGTTTCTCTCGCATGTCGAATGGTATTAAACACTGTGTCCAGGGTAGGGTGCCGCGGGCGTTCTCTTTATCCGAGCATAATCTCTTCGAGACAGGGAAGGACCCTTCTCTCCAACGTAATACTGGGTTCAGCAACCCGAATTCAATCTATTCCTTCGCGCAAGAGGATGCAACAGACAGTGTGGATAGATAAAACGTTCCCCATAAGCCTAGAACTAAACCTCGGCGATGGGCTAGAAGAGAGAGCCATTCAGGGAGGTGGTAGCACCTATTCCCCTAAGTCCTCCCACTCATTCCAATAAGTTCCACCAGACGAGGGAGAGCCATGCTATTCCCAGGCAAGCATATCGATTAAGACAGGGTGGATGCACGCTTCACGGGATGTCGTGCTTTTATTTAGACAGCGATGCTTATATACGCTACACCCAGAACTTCTATGTGCTTTTTTTGATTGATCGATTTGATTGATTTGATCCCACTCGATTAGGAGGTGGAGCAGGATGAGTCCACAGATCAGAAACAGTCTTCTGCGAGGGGTGGGTGAGGATAACCTTCCTTCCTTTAGCCAGTCACCTGTAACCTTCTGCCTTCAACAGAGGCCTAACCAAATCCAACAGCCAGTTTTGATTCTTACTCTCTTGGCTCTTTGCATCCCATGCGCGTGCTCTTTAGCCACTGTATTTTCTACGCTAATTATGTATATCTGTATCTATCTGTATATCTCATTCAGTTTGTGTGTATGTCACTATGACTGTCTCCAGCCGAGCAATGACTGGATCGACTACCGGCTATCGGCTATTGGCAATGACCCTATGTCTGTGCCTCACTCACTCACTTGGCCCCGTACCGTTCCGTACCGTGTAGGGTGTAGTTCTCTGTAGGGTATAGGGTTTAGTTCTTAGAGTTCGTAGGGTCGAGGGGCGAAGCCGTAGAGGTAGAGGGTATAGGTTCAAGTTCTCTGTATGTCTGCTGCTTCTATGTGGGCCGTGGGGATATGTGTTGCTATGGGGATGACTGGTGCTATCGGCAATGCCCTATTGGCTGCTGTAATTGACCTCCAGGCTCTGACCACTGGCTATGACCCCCTGCCAATGACTGGCTGGCAACGACCCTCTGGTAATGACTGGCTTTATCGCTGTCTAAGCGAGGTGCTCTATGCGCGGCTACGCCAGGTGCTTCAATGTGCAGGTGCTGAAGGAACCGTTCCGTAGGGGTAAGCTCCGTCCCGGAGAACATGGGGGGCCTTCTCCTCTTGGCCATGGATGGGTTCTCTCATATCTGTTGTCAACTTGGCTCAACCTCATCACTTCAGGTGGTAACATGGGGAACTTCTCTCTTTCGGGTATGGCATGTTGTTGAACGGGGTATGTTTGAACGGGTATCCTGTGATGTGGGACCACCCATCTTGAATACATACCAACCCCGGCTGCCTTACTCCCGGCAAGTGAAAAAAGCAAGCTATCGCCTTATTTCCATTTGCTTGCCTCACGTGCTAGGCACACTCTTCTCTAACGTATGGCGCACTCACATATATATATATTTTATTTTGCTAGTGAAGCATTCAGCATGTTGGAGTGCAACGAAGAGAATAAGGTGGATGCTCCCGCCTATTATTATTTCACTATTATCTTCCCTCAATCCTTGGCCTTATTGATTGCGCGAACTAAGGTAGGCAGTCGTTAGTGGGTGAGTTAGCGTGTTACGGCACTAAGACAGACAGGTAGATCCAGGGAATTAAAAAACTCGCACTGAATATTCGGGGCATTGACTTCATTTCGTTTTACAGTTCTTCCAGTCATTCATTATATATGTAATTACGCTTTAGCAAAGACAGACACAACTCCATAGATGTTTCTTACCGTACTTAGATTTCTTCCCCTCTCCCAAAATAAGGAATCGAGCGACTACGTTCCTCTCCCTCCTGCGTCGGAAGAGCGACTACGTTCCTCAAATATGTTAGCAAATCAGTCCTACTTATGTCAGGCGAGCCATCCTTCCTCGCCCTCCTTTGTCAGGCGAGCCATCCTTCCTTACTCGATCTTCCCTTTCCTTACGCGATATTCTCTTTCCTCGATATTCTCTTTCCTTTTATTATATATCACTATAGCCCCATGAGACAATATGGGAAATAAATACTTCATTTCGAGTATTATCTACTCTTTATTCTATCTCTAGTTACCGAAATGATACGAGTCATTCCTTAAAATATAGGGTCTAAAAAGAGCTTTCTAAGGTATTGTGTTCATTCTTTAGCTAAAAGATAAGTAAACCCTCGTAGAGGCTCTGGAAAGTATTTATTCTCCTCAAACGTCACTTATCTCCCTGGCTCATATGACGTCGGTAACTAGCCACCCACCAGAGGAGTAACCAAAATAAGAACCGCCTCTTTAGACACTCGCTTCCATATGGACGCCCTTTTCATCAAAATTGACTTTGAAAAGGAGTATGATCTAGTGGAATGGTCGTTTATCCTTGCAATGCTTAAAGCCCTCAGCTTTGGTCCTTCTTTCCTTTGCGCTATAGAAATGCTTTTTGGCGCAGCTTAGGCCTATCTTTCCATCAACAGGTTAAAATCTGAGGAAGTCATCCTGCATAGATCCATCCGGCAAGGTTGTCCGCTCGCCTCAGCCCTTTATGTTTTGGCCGTGGAGGCGTTGGGCTACCTACAGAAACAGAGGGTTAACCTGGGGTTAATAAAAGGGATACCCCTCCTAGAGCCTTACTCAGGTCAGTTGATCAATGGGCATTTTGCTGACGACTCTTTTCTTACTATCCTTGAAGACCGCCCATCCTGGGACAACACTATGGAATGTCTCGACATCTTTTTCTCAGCCTCTAGCTCTAATATTCAATGGCACAAAACATCATGTTTCAGACAGAGCCAGCTTCCGACCTTGGACTGGTTGGCCAACCAAAACTGGACTTAGATCCATCCCAACCAAGTTTTTCAATTCCTGGGCATTCCCTTTGCCTTCCAGGCCTCGCTCAAAGCCCTTTGGGAAGTTGTCTTGCAGAGGGTGGAAAAGAAAATCGATAAATGGATTACCAAACTCCCGGCCCTGGAAGCCAAGTTCTAGATCTGTACCAAGATTCTAACGGCCACGCATGTGTATTATTCATCTTGATGGGTCTCTTCACGGCTGGCATATCAGTGCCTGGAGAAAGCCCTCCGGAACTTCCTCTGGGCAAATGCTAGCCGGGGTAAAGGCTTCCACTAAGTAAACTGGGAGTTGTGTTGCACACCGCGGGACCAAGGAGTCCTGGGTATCATCAAAACACGAATACAGGTGCAGGCTCTCTGTGCCAAGTGGGTAGTACGGGCTATCTCGGGAAAGGAGGCCTGGAAGGTGCTTCTACAACATAGAATAAGCCTAGGGATACTGCTAGGAAAACAAGGGTGCAAGGAGCTTTCATTCCAGACTATAATGACTACCCCAGCCAGGGTGAAAATTCCTGGGACTTTCATTCTGCAAAGCATCTGGACAGCTTGAGAGGCGGTAAAACCCTTCTTGTTGTGGAAGGAACCCTCCCTCAGAATAGGCCTCTCGTTCAATGACCACAGCCTCTATCCTCTGCTACTGTTTGAAGGTAAACTGTTGGCCGAGACGGCCTGGATCTCGTCCTGCAGGCTCTTTCGTCAGGGCCTATGGACGGACAATGACCTTTTTAATGGATAGACTCGCTCCTGGCTGTCTTGGCTAGAGATTCACCAGAAATTGAGTTTGGGGTGCTTAGAAAAGTTTGTGGCGGATAGAATCCACAGGTTTATACCAGATGAGATGTGGCTAAAATTGGGCCTCCAAGGCCTTAAATCTTGGTGGAGAGACTAGAAGTGGGGGTGTGCCACCGCCTTCACAAAATAGAAGCCTAAGATGGGTTACAAATGGTTATGCACAATGCTAGCTTTCGAAGGCAGGATGAATAAGTTATAGAGGGTTAAAATAAAACAGAAGACCTGTCTCTTTCAGCTACACAGCCTGTGGAAGCTTATATTAGAACCTAACACAAAAATGTTGAACTAGTTCTTTATAATGTGAGGCTTACCAGTCGAGCGAAGAGTTTCATATCTGGGAGTTCCAAACCCGCGATGCCCACACTATGGGCATGCTGAGACCCTGAAGCACATTTTATAGTTCTTCCCCCTAGCCACCTCTATTTGGGCCTGGGCGGAGGCCCTGTGCCAGTCATACCTTCCAGCCTCCCTCTCCTAGAGAGCATCTCTCTTAAGGGATAAACTCCCTTGGGCTAAAGAATTTACATCTTCCAGGATGATTTGCGAACTGAAGTTCTTTACTTTCTTTGGAAACAGTGCAATGATGTGATATTTTGCAAGCATAAACCTACCCGTTCTTTAACATGGTATGATGGGGCATTAATTCATGCCAATCTGTCCATGCATATTATTGTACAATCGTACAAAGTGAGGATGAAGATGGACCACCTGCAGAATTTGCTGGACTACTGGAGGGATATGCCATGCATGATGAGTCGGAAGCTACCCCCTATGAAATGAAGAAAGAAGATGAAAAGGTCTAGTTCTTCCCCGCCAATTCGATCAATATTCGAATATATTGGATTCAGCAGTTTTCAATCCGCAATCTGATCTATGTGAGTCTAAAATCTGATCTATGTGAGTCTAACAGTCAGGCAGGCTTAGACCATTACGCTTGCTTATTGAAAGCGCCTACCTTCGCACACCTCCATTACTCTTTAGGAGGCATCCGTGGATAACCTTCTCTTTCCTCCCCTCAAATCCATTTCTTCCCCTCGGGGAGCTAAGAAGGGAGGGTTGGTTATCCCATTATTTATTCCCCTCAATGACAAATTAGAGGGTTTATCAGGACTTGACCTTTTATTCAGGACCTGATAATACCTTTCAACCCCTACGGAGCAATGAAGAGAAGCGAGTTGGTAACAAGACGAAATCCAAACGAAGGTAGGTGAACCCGGATGCTGCACGCTATTATGTATATAAGACTCATATCTACAGCTCCGGTCGAAGATAAAGTGATGGGAAGAGCGCTTTGAATGATCTCTGTGATGATCCGGTTGACCTTGAAAGCAGAATCCATCCAGTTTATAGAATTGTTTTGAACTGCAACGGGGCGTGTGGACTTTCGAAAGTTTGGGTGAGCAGAGTGGGCGTAAGTGGTCACCTAAAAACCTGAAGCACGCTGTACACCTTGCTCGTCCAGCAACACCAAATTGAAAATCACTGGGTCTTTGAACCATTCCTATTGGTTCGTGGCCAATCCTCCTTTCCCATCAGCTTACATGTATTTCACTATTTGCACTCGGGTGACCACCGGGGATCGAACTGGTCTGCAGCTCAAACGGAAGGGTTGAACTATTTAGCTTAGCCGTTCTAATCGTTTCGTTTAGCCATTCTAATCCATGAAAGGTCGAATCATGAGGAATCCAAACAGCAAACCAGAATGAATGAATTCGGCATTCTCGTATTACTTGATCGAGACATCAGTAATGGGTTCAGTCAGGGTTTCAGAGGAAGCCAAGCGAGGTGTTTACAGCCACTCAGAATAGATTCACAAAATGAATCGCACATATTATATTGATCTCTGCCGGTAAGAGATTTGTAACGAGGTGATTCCCCACCATGAAGCATCGACCTATTCGCGCACCTGTAATCTCGATTCACTACTCCGGTTTGGGATTCGTGGTCTGTTTGCCTCTCCGAGATCCGCCTTTCCGATTTGAGATCCCTAGTTCCCCGACGCTTCGTTATGTGCCGCTAGTGAATCTCAATAGTTGCAAGTGCTCTAAGAATAACCGAATATTGAGGGTCCGACAGGTCCAACTATAATGGAGTTCAACACATCTCGATCGGGATGGGCCTGGTGGCATGATCAGCAAGTGCTAGGGCTGATGGATACCACCTAAGAGATATTAGATTGAGCACGCTGGACTTGTTTATTCAGGTTAGGTCAAGTCGGGAGAGAGTCCTTTATCTAAGTGGGTAGTCGATGATGGATTCCCCGATGTCTCTAGCGCCGAAGCTTGTGAAGTACGCACAATTATAATATACCATGCATTTGACTCTCGTAGCTACTGGCATTAATGAATGTTTGTTCGTGTCCATATGTCCTAATGGACGAGATGGATAGGATTTGACTCCTCAATTCCATCATCAATTCGAATGAAGTCAATCTAGAGAAGACACAACTCTCTAGTTACTTTATTATACGTAATTACATATATAATTCATGAACGCATAATTACATATATAATTCATGAAGCATAATTACATATATAATAGCAGCCACTTCTTTTTATTTCCTCGGCGAAGGATTGACCTTCCCATAAAGGCCAACCATTAGATCCATTAGATAAGGGGGTTTATCAGAACCTCACTGGCTGGGTTGATCGGCCAGGATCCTATATCTATTATTCTTACTTCATTGTCGAAGCACTGCATTACCTTCGGCAGGCCTTCTTTTCCAGCCAGGCCGAGCTTGCTCATGAACAATCCATACCAGTTTTACCCGGTTCCACTATCGGGCCATGTTCCATAGATTACTTTGTATACTGAGTGTATTCACAGCTACTAACCCCACAGTTACACTAAATGCCTACGCACATCCCATTCTCATTGCCAAGTATAGATCTTTCTTGGCAGGCAGCCTCATTACCTTTCTTTAGCTGTTTGTTGGCTCGCTTTCTTGTTATTCCAGAAAAAAAGGTATTTCCATCCAATGCCGCATTCATGCCCACCCAATAACAACAAACTGCCCAACATTATACTGCTAATAAAGTCTCCATCATCAGTCTCCTTACTGCCTACTCCCCAACAGCCCTGCACTACTATACTCTATTTAATTTACTGCCAGTAGGATTTATACTGCCTAACAGATAAGAATGGATCTTCTATCTACTCCCTAGTTACTTTCCAGTTCAACTATTCCATATCACTAGGTTGCAATAACAGAAGGATTTACCCACTAAAGACGATATTAGATAACAAACTCCTTTCACTATGGAAAAAGTAGTCATTTTGATGGAGGTTCCTCTATTTAGCCCACCCAACCCATATTCTTTCCACCGGACCTACCTCCATCTCCCCGAATCTCCTTCTATCTATATCCATTTCTTCCTTGCCCTCTATTTCATTCGCGTACACTTATTGATCTCAGGGGGCTATTCTCAGGATTGGTTTCTGGCCCGATCCAACCCTGGGACTATTCACTGCAATAAAGAAACTAGTGACTACAAGAGAATAACAGGGGTTAGGTTCGGTGGGTGGGAGTAGCTAAGCTCGATCGATTCATCAACCAACCCTATCTTCTCTATTTGGGGTAGGATATAAGAGTTAGTTGGATCACTCGCGGGGCCAACCTTCCCTTGTTAATAACAGGAGTGCTGGCCGGGCATAACCACTTTTCCCCACCCGGCCTTGCTTTTTAACCGGCTAGGGTTCAAGTTCCATGTTTTCATTTGCAGGCTTGTAGCAGGTGTTTTTATAAATAGGAGATCATCATATTGAAAAGGAACTAATTAGGTAAGCAACTTCCCTCCCACCATTGTATTTTTTCTGCTGGCGGCCAAATCCAAGCATTCGGACTTCCCATCCCGCTCCTGCTCTTCGGAGTTCGAGGGAGCGGGTGACACCTCCTTATCCCTTGCTCTACGCATGGGTTCATGTGGGATAAGTGGATGTAGGTCGAGTTTGTTCCAGTTGGCGGTTCAAGCCTATCGATGTATAGCCTAGTGAAGGGTTCTATCATGTCCCCATGTGGTGGCATGGTTCGCCAATTGGGAGGCTAGTGCTCTTAATCGGCGGGATAGGATAGGCGAAAACACATTATAGAAGCGGGAACCCACCGAAGAATCTATACCTGCCGGCCACCACAAATACCACATTGCCGGCGCTCGTAGCCTTACCAATCAAAATAGACTATCCAGTAGTTTAACCTTATCGTACTCAATAGACAATCCCGAATCCAGACCTGTAGACTGCTCTCGGTTTCCTCGTGAAACCGTTTTTCGCGTTAGGAAGAAACCTAATTAGAGAGATAACCTTTCATAGATGGAGTAACTCTTCATAGATAGTAGAGTAACCTTTAATAAATAGAGTAATTGGACTGATTGGATAGAGTTACTTACTGGATAAGATATATTAATTGATAAAGCCAGGAGCGTTAACGAAGCCCGTAGCTGGATATTGATGGGGTAAGGGCAAGCATCCTCGGTAAGGGCCAAGCACCTTCGGTATAGATAGTTAGGGATATTTCTTTTTTACTGGGAAGGGCACCCACACGAAGCACCACACCCACCACACTTACTATAGGGATATTTTATTTGGTCTGGGCGGGGACTAGCAACTTCCTGAAGATCAACCCACCGGGGCCCGTGCTACTTGGATAGGATATTTTGATTGGTCAGGCTACGAGCGCCGGCGAGGAGACTAGCACCCACGTATGTAACTATAAGGATTTCTTTCTTGGGGGCTTGTCGAGGTACAACTTGAACTAGCCAACTTTCTCTCACTAGCTTCCAACCTAGCCTAGCTTCCAACGTTTTTTCCTTGGGCTAGCTTCCAACTTTCACGATTCCAACTTTCTTTACCGTTGCTTTCCTTACTATTACGACTTTAACTAGCCCACCTTATTTAACTATCTAAAATACGGATTTATGGATTGACAAGACTGTCCATTACGCCTACTTCTCTTCCTTTACACCTACACCCACTTCTCCGCTTCTCCTTACTGTAAAGTAACCCGTCATAGACCATAGTAACCTTATATAAGGGTTCGGGAAGAGATTCAAGGTCAACCCTGTAAGGTCCTGATCAACCCGGATCTTCGCATAATTACATATATAATAATAGCATTGTCGTAGGTCAGGTACCCGATGGCATTAATCCCTCCTCACCTTCCGATGTCAGGTAAGCCATCCCTCCTCACCTACAATCCCTGCTTCCTTCAGTTACGAATCTACTTTGAGATCCAGGGTAAAGATCCAGGGTTACGGAGACACTGAACAGACACAGGAAGGAATTACTAAGCAGAGAGACAGAACTTCCGCACTTACCCACTTCCGCAATGCGGATAAGATATGCGGAAGAAAGCATAAGATGCGGATAAGAAGATGCCCATTATACTCTTTTTTTCATGATATTTTCATTTGCATTTTCCCTAATAATAGCTCCGAGAGAATCTAATTTTCCCTAGTAATAGCAGTAATAGCTCCGAGGACTATTTGCCGTCATAGCATCGTAAAGGCTCGCTTGCTGGCATTTAAAGATAAATAACATTAACACACTTCCCCATCACTTACCCACTTCCGCGCTTACCCACTTACCCAATGCGGATCAGAGATGCGGAGATGCGGAGATGCGGGCCTTCTCCCTCTACAAATGAACTGAATCCGATATGCGGAACAGCGATTTGCCGCATCGGAAAAGGGGAAGATGCGAATAATATTAGGCTATGGGTTGGTTACCGTATGTATCCATGTCCAGTAAAGCACGAAAGAGCTGGATAGGTTTGGGACGAAAGAGCTGCCATAGTCAAGTTTCCCAATACTCTTCGGGCGGGACAAAACTCTACATAAGGCTTGCCTCATGAACTGCCTTACTCTACAATAGGAATGGATTCTGGTAAAGACAGAACAGAACTCTACATAAGGCTTGCCTCATGAACTGACACCATGATGATAGGCAACATCGTTATTCATCAAGTCAACAGAGCAGTTCAGAAGATATAAATCTAAATTAGAAGTAGCTATAATCAACCAGGTTTGAACCAAGATGGATAAGAAGCAAGGTCGCATTCAAGACCTTCGGCAGACATACGTGCTTCTCATAAGGTCTCTATTCATTATTAAGGAAGGAACCCACCCTTGCTTGATATACTTTACCACTGACGAAGGTCTCTATTCATTAGTATTTTTCCCCGGTAAGCACATTCATATCATGAACTAAGGTAACGGGATTTAACTGTGCCTCGACCTCGATCTGAAGATATAAATAGAAGTGAGAAGTAGCTATCATGATTCATTACTGGGAGAAGTAGCTATCATGTTTATTTCCTCAACATTCTCTTCCCTCAAGTGGCAAGGAAGGAGATTCACTAAGGTAGATAATAATGGGACAAGGTAGATAATCCTTCCGTCAGGGGCAAGTGGCCATGCTCATTCCGTCAGGGGCTTTGCCATTACGTCAGGGGCTTTGCCATTCCGGGAAGGAAGGAGATTCACTGTAGTTCTCCCCGGTAAGGACATAGCGGTGGGCAGCTACTAATGATACATGAACTGGGGATTGAACTGTGCCTCGATCTAAGGTTCGTGTGCGCAAGGAACGGAACTCGGTAAAGGGGTTCGTGTTGTGGGGTGTGCCGTGCAGTGAAGAAGCTTGATTCGCCTTTCTCTTTCCTTTCGAGTAACTTGGCTACTGCCTTACTCTACATTACGGCTTGCCTCATGACAGGTTATTCCCGGTTACTTGAGCATCTATAACGGCTTGCCTAATGAACTGCCTTACTCTATCCATCATAGCCGCTTGTCTTCTCCTTACTAGTCGAGTCTTCGTTGAGGAAGATCGAGTTCTAAAGAAGAGTCTGCCCAGTCTTATCAATAGGCAAGCTTGGCTTCTCGTTACTAGTCGAGTCTTCCTTACTGCCTGATCTTTGCTTCGGGTCGTACATTCAATCGCTTCTATTAATCTATCTCACTTTGTGGGACACTGCCTAACTTTGTGGGACAAGCATCTTACTATGTTGGACAAGTGCGACAAGGATCTTACTATACAATAGGCTAACTTTGTGGGACACTGCCTATCCTTGGGTACAGGCCTTATGCACGAGCCCCACCAAGCACTACCTTTCTTCTGGAGTTACCGGTTTAGCATCAGGCAGGCCTTTATATATTATGTTCTTTACTGCTGCGCTCCTTACTTGGATTGTTTCAGAAGAAAAGGGAAGGGAAGTCGGATCACAACCTTCCGCACGTTGGATCGAATGTAAGGTGCAACCTGAAATGCGGAAAATAAGCTATTTCACTAAAGAGAAATGCCAATTCGAGACCCGGTTGGTGAATATGTATCAAACCCATGCCAACAACGGGTTAGATATAGGAAAAACAGCACCTTATAAGGACCGGAGGCGCTCTCCTGAGGTACGAGGGTGAGGTTTATTCACTTGCCGGACAGACAATACGAACCGACATAGCTTCTGATATATATTGCTTTAGGTCATTTCCTGGCTAGGAGTTTTATTATTGCTGCTGGATCGATCGGACCTGGGTCAATTGGACCTACAGCAACAGTTGTGGAATCGTTGTTAGAACTGACAGATTTAGGAACTCAAGCCAGAACTGATGAGACACGGCTGGTTGGTTGAGTAGCCAAGCACTTGTAGTAGCATGCTCCTGCGATATGATGGGCTATTAGCTTATAGGGTTTACCTTTAGCAGAGAGATCTTGTGTGGAACTCCCCCGGATAGATTATAAAAAGCCAGAACTTATGAGACATGGACATGGCTAGATGGATGGTAGAGTTGCCGAGGACTCATAGTATAGTTGCATGCTCCTGCGGGGATGGATGGATGATGGAATGGATGGAGAGTCGAGTAGCCGAGGGAGGACTTGTCCATGCTACTGCGGGATAGTTCAGTAGTCGAGAGGCTGGGTTGACTTTTAGCAGAGATCGTGGGAACTGCCCTGTTGGATGGAATACTGCCTTATGATGATATGTTAGTCTTGGGTCGGCACTTTGAACTGGACTATTTACCTTTTACTCAGCTGCCTGCCTACTTACCCTTATCTTTACTCTTACCACTAACCCTGTTCACCTATAGATACTGCCTTACTTAGACTTAATGCATTTGATCAGATGGAATGGAAGGATGGATGAGCCTCACATAGAGCAGGACCTGCTTCAACAGAGCATTCACAGGCGTTCGAGAACACTTACTAATTACATATTCTTACTTCGGGGGTACCACTATGACTTATACTCTCCCTACTTGCTTTAGACCGCTCAGTTGTGTGTGGGATCGTCGGATAGGAACTGCCCTATTCATTACTGCCAGAACTGATGAGACATAGACATGGCTGGATGGTCAATTCGCCGAGGACTTTTCGTAGCTCCCTTTGCTCCCCCGATTCTGGATGGCACAGCACAGAAGATTCTCTCATTCCCCCATCCCCTTTGCGCAGTTGGACAGCTCAGTTGTTGTGATGGTGTGGGATTGTCGGAACTTCCGGATGGATGGATTCTCTACAGCCTAGATCAGATCAGATTATGGAGTGGGGGGAGGCACTTAACCCAACAAGACTTCCCTTCAGCCAGGAAGAGGAGGGTAGGCATGGCATGATGCTATGAACCCCCTACCTTACCTTTAGTGTTACCATACAACCTACCCACCTTAAGGGAAGGAAGACCTAGACCTGCCTTCTACCTAGTACCACTTACTGAATTAATCGCTTAGTGCCTACTCACTATACCTTTTTGGGGTACCACTATTTAGCTTTTCGGAACGGGCCGACAAATACTTACTTGTTAGGAATTAAAACTACATTGCTAGCAGGAACTTTAGTTTAGATGCTTGCCTTAACTTTGAGAGTGAACGGGCTTGCTTGGGTGGGGTGATTCATCGGGAAACACGCAAACTCCCTCAATACTGGATGGTCATCCAAGGAAGGTTAATCCCCGTCCCCAATAGTGGTAACCGCATACATTTGGCATCCATGCTTCATACAGTGCTTAAGCTGCATTGCGGATATTTTTCGGGATATCGGTCCCCCAATTCCTTGGACTACTACAGGCTCACCCTTGCGGTGGGGCATTTAGGCACTTAACAGTATTCTCAAAGCTTGTAATTCATGACTGCTCTATGACTTTCTAACCGGTCCATCCATATTCTATATAAAAGGGGATACAACACTATATGTGAGTCAAATTCTATATAAAAGGGGGGCAGTACAATAGAAGTCTGCATGTAGGTTAGTAGGGGTGGTAGATTCGCCTGAGGTAAGGGAACATCCCTTCACTATAGAAGTAATGGCTTGCTTTGCAATCATAACAAAAGATTTATACTGAACCTAATCCCATTTGCTTTTCACTTGCCAGCCCACATCTATCTGAGCCCTTTATTTCTTATTAACGGGGGGAAATGAAACAACTAGTAGCCCGCCCTTGATTAATTTATTTATCTGAAATCAAGAAACGAATGGAAGAGGTTATCCCTTTCATTTCCAAAGTGTCTTAGTAACTTATGAGATTTAAGTTCCTTAGAAGTAATATATATTTATAACCTATGAAATGTTCTAAAATCCGTGAAGACACAACTCTTTAGAAAAGATACCACTATAATCTCCTAGTGATCCCTTAATTACTATTTAATGGAGTGGCTTAATGATAGAATTACACTTGACCATCTTCTACATGCCATAACGTCCTTGAGCTTTAATAAAAGTATGGCATATTATATATCGTTGGAATCATCTCGTAAACTTTGCAATGATAGAGTTAATAAGATGAGTTCGATAACCTTATAATAGGAACTAATGGGTAAACATGACACTTATAAAGGGTATAGGTTGTGCATAGGGGGCACAACATGGCATATGAGTCATGTCTTAGGGTTGCAAAGTTCACTCTATGAAAGTCTTAGGCTTGTAGGTGCAACCTAGGTATTATGTTATGGACAAGTGGGTGCTATCCAATCTCATATGTCTTCATTATTACAGTGTACTAAGAATAATTCACAATTTCTCTCCTTGCTCTCGAGAAGCACTTCTAACATTAAAGACCACAAAGAGCCGTCAATCCAGTTAAGAAATCCAGTCAATCAATCATTCTGTCCACCCCGCCCTGTTCCGCCCTGTCCCGGGGTCAACATGGGGCTTAAGGTTAACTGCGGTTGTGATGGTAACTGTGTCCTTTCGGTGAACGTCCCTTCCCTAGGTCTTGTTAGCACGTAAGTAAGCAATATCTCCTCAACGGGCAAGCAGGAGGAAGTTCGAAGCGGGTAGGTTCCACTGGTGGGCATCAGGTAAACGGCTGATTGTTGGGAACCTAGGTTGTTACATCCTGTTCCTTGCTGTGCCTTGTCCTGTTAGTTTCTCTCGGCGGGTAAGGCTCCACTGGGCTTAATGGGAACATGGGGGCTTCCTTCTTCACTTTTATCAGGTATCATGTGATGGTGGTGACCTTCTTTCTCTCGTCATCTGAAGGCAACATGGGCGGATGAGTTTGGGGAATGGGTGCTAAGGATCGATCACCTACCTCCCCTCTGCTCCGATACGGCCAGCAGCATAAGAAGAAGATTCATTTTTTTCTAAATCCGTTGAACTAAATCGATATGCTCGTAAGTAAACAACATGTCTCGATGTCTTCAGGTGTGAACGATGGGGACCTACCTTCTTCTTTTGGGTCTGATTGAACGTGACCTATTCTCGTTGTCTGTTGTCTATTGGGAATGGGTGCACCTAACCACTGGTACTACCTGACCCACCTCCCTGACGGGCACTACCTACCCGACCAGCGTGAAAGAGAAAACCTGACCAGCATTAAAGAAACGACCCTACCTGATCTGCGTGAATGGTTCTACCTAGCCCCTTTCCCTGACTCTATCCTCTCGCCAAACGTAAGCATCAAGGCTCTCAAGCTCAAAGCCAATGATTCCATCGCTCTCAAGCTCAAAGCCAATGATTCAAAGGGATTGATCTGCCTGTACTTACTTACTTGCCCCCAGCCCGATCTCTTCAACTCAATTGACTTGGAACTATCAGAGAACATATCCAATGAGGCACCTAGTATACTTCGATCTGTTAGTACCGGCGTGTGGGCCTACGTCGTTCTGTATTTGTGTCTCTCCGTTCAATGCGTAACTTGTCATACAAAGGCAGTGAATGTTGAATTGTATCTAATAAGGGGTCTAAAGACGGATCCCCGTAAGTAAAGGTAAAAGACTGGGTGAAGAAAGAGAATGAGTCAATCTCTGGTATGAATAAGTGGGAATCTGCCTCCCAGGTATTTATATAGGGTCTCCTCTCTAAGGTAGGTGGTATCTTCGATAATATATATTTATTCTCTGTGATATAAGTGAAAACGAGATGAATAAAGAATGCCCATTCATGGGATTTTTTTAGGATTGTAATTGTCCGGAATAGCAATGAAAATAGAATGTGATAATAGG
>Ga0316216_1000066_pt1 | contig 15241 bp, 14 predicted proteins | sample NRE6metagenome_FD_207800 | JGI IMG/M metagenome (GOLD analysis project Ga0316216, IMG submission 207800) | Spruce roots microbial communities from Maridalen valley, Oslo, Norway - NRE6 | ecosystem: Host-associated > Plants > Roots > Unclassified | place: Norway: Oslo | collected 2017-09-15
ACGGGTCTTTATACAGCACCGCCTAGGAAAGGTGCGGAACAAGGGGGATCATAATTGTTCTCGAGCGGTATGGGTATGGGCTCGCTCTTGCCTGTACCGCCTGAGCTCTTAAGATCATATTTTGAAGATGGGATCGATCAGATAGGAGGATTTTCTCTTTCCTGGCCTGAATACCAAGGCAGTAGTCGCTGTACAGTAGTCGCTGGCTAACGTTTGTATTAGCTGGCTTAATTAGTCTAATTAGTAGCTGGCTTATGTGGTATAATTAGTAGCTATGCGGTATAATGAGTAGCTGGCTTATGTTTTCTAATTTCGGAGCCAAGATCGACCAATCATGAGTTGCTAGTTGTTCAATAAGCTAGTTGTTCCTGTTGTTCCGGAGGCCAAACATCTTGGCGCCCCAAACCTGCATAAACGGGAATGAATAGAATATCGGGAATTAATATTTTATCTTTGCTTGCCTAAGCCCCTTACTAAATAAGTAACTTGGTGGCCAAGGCCTTAACTGATTAATAATGCACCGGTACCTCTCCCCTTCTCTTTATGTCTGGTACCTCCCCGTCACTCCCATATGTGCCATCAATAGACAGGGCAAGTTTTACCATACTCTATCACCCCTACCTTACCCCAGATCCAGGGTCGTCTCTCACGCCTACCTTCTATCACCCTCCCTTTTCTTTTTTGAGCTTACCCAACTGCTCATCCTTGCCTAATTTGGGGTGCAGCTCAGATTCACCTTTCTCAGCAAGTCATGCTTCTCTCTATTCATCCTTTTTTCTCTATTGCTCTAGTTCCCAGCTCTTTACTCTAGTTACCAGTGGCTCTAGTTCTAAGCCTTCTCTCTTGTTTCTCTTTTAAGAACTAAAAATGAAAAACATACTTAGACTCAGAATAAAAAACCTATAACACATCGTATCATTAAGATTACTTCACCCATATAGTAAAGGCCTACCTGTAAAGGAAAGGACTACAGAAGAAGAGAAAGAGTAGAAAGGGAGGAACAGAAATACATTATATACTTATATATTTATTTAGTTGTCCATTTGTTTGATTAAGAGAGAGGGAGAGCGAAGCGAACCCGACGAAGCGTTCTCTCTTACTGAAAGGAAGAGAGCACAACCGTTTCTCTGAGTGAGCGCAGCGAACCTTTCATCAGCGAGGAGTGCCTCTTTCGAGGTATTACGAGCTATTGCATTATATATGTTGCAGTAGTGAGCGTAGCGAGCTTGAAGTTCTCTGACTGAGTCCCTTCCTTCGCCTTTGCCTTTGAGGGCTACGGCTCGGAGGGACATGGAGAAGCTCATGGAGAAGCTATTGTATTATATATGTTGCGGTGGTGAGCGCAGCGAACGAAGCTTTCTCTCTGACTGAAAGGAAGAGAGGAAGTGGGTCAAGGTGAGCGTAGCGAGCTTGAAGTTCTCTGACTGAAGATCCATTAGAAGCAACAGAGGCATAGGTGGAAGCAGGTCCAATTGATGGCAAAGTGTAAGCATCATCAGTGGAAGCAGATCTAGTGCTAACAGTTCGAGTTCAAGCCAGATTCATATCCAATTTAAAAGCCATAGCTAGTAGGTGCGGTCGAGCGGAAAAAGCCCAACAGCAGACCGCGTGGAGACCACCCACACAGGCATACTGCTGCGCACCGGACGGGTTAACACAGAGCGCCTGTACACAACATAACGAAGCTTAACCTCCTAACAATAGACGGAACGGAGCTCACCAAGGCAGTTCCATATCGAGATCGGGAGCCGCGAGGGGAACGGTACGAGAAGTCATCATATAGAGGACCATGCCCAGCAGCATCACGCCACAAATAGTCGAGTAAGAAGTGACTCGTAGCTCGATGCCAAGTTTCACTATCCGGTCTGGTAATATGCATGGGTAATAAATGAAAGCACTCAATCTAGGCCATGATGAACCAGGTGCAATCTACCAACCACGTATACTAAGGTAGGATTGGGACGACTCAATCCCATGTCCTTGTAAACCCCTAGTGAACCGGGAGGTGCGAGCAGAGCAACCTTGGATCGGGAAGCTCTAGGTAATGATAAACGAGAGTAGTAAGGAGTGCGGAGCTTCGGGCTCAGGGAGCACCAGGTGCTTTTTTATTAAAGATTAACCCACGCGGGGCAAGCAAGGGAAGTCAAAGCCCTGTAGTGTGTTCCACCCATGCTATGTGTCTGCCGATGGATAAGCGAACCTACCAGTGGATCAAGCGGTGGGGGCATCCCTTCGCTCAATTATAGATGCGGTTCCATATATGGTTACATAAAATGCAGATACAGAGCCTGTTGGGCACGAACCACCAATAGCAGATCCAAATGCAATTCGTTCTCCAGATCGAGATCCATAGCGCGTTTCAGATCCGGTTCCTGAGCCATAAGCGGATTGACCAATCCCAGATTCAGATGGAGATGCGGAGCCTCTATACCGGGGTAACTCAGCATATGCCGTTGGTTTACCCGGAATCACCAACCGCAAAGGAAGAAGCAAAGGTGGTGACATAACCAATAGTTCGAAAGCTCGCTGCATCCCTTTCATATCGATAGCCATAGGCATCAGTTATATATGATGATGATCCCACTTGCCCAAGCCCTACCACTTCTCTTCCTTATTCTGTCTTAAAACCAAAGCCGATCGGCGGGGCATGGCGGACACTTGGTTGCCTATGAGTCATGGAAGTCGGATAACACCGTTACTCCGTCCATGAAAAGAAGATGACAGCAGTAATCCATTGTCTCCGGCGTACACATCACCTACTCATTTGACTCTTTTAGGCTGGAAGCAAGATAGCCAGGTAACCGGGGGATGAAATAGAGACCGGCGCTACTCACCTTTCCCTAGGTAGAGCGCCCAGAACGATTATTGAACGGGTGGGAAAAGCACCAGTAGCAGGGGAAAATCTAGATACAGATCCTCCAGGTGCAGACGCAGTTCCAAAGCTTTTTCCTGCATCCCTTCGTCCGGTTTAAGATCCATTTGATAAAGATCGAAACCCATTAGCGCGGGCATAAAAGCAAGATACGTAGGCACCGGAGACAGCGGGGGAAGCACCACAAGCAGTTTCTTTAGATCCTCCAGTCCCAGTCGTTGCGTCGTCCTGTACAAAGGCAGGTGAACCTGCAGCATATCGAGATCCGTGAATCAATTCAATATCATCCCACACACTCGCACCTATCGTGAAACAGTTTCCATCAAGCCCAGTTTTACCTGAAGCAGTTCACCTCAGGCCCCAGTTCCCAACAGCGAGCAGTGGAACCTCAATTCCACAGTTCACCAACTAGATAAACAACTAGATAAACAACTAGACGAACAACAATTACGTATCTAAATAAAAAAGGTGTTATGGATAAATCACGTATATGAAGGAAATAGATAAATAGAAAGTGGTTAGGCTTCCTTATAAAAAAATCGAACGAACGAGATTAACTAAGGTACATAATACAGAAGCTCATAATTCAAAGCCAAGACACCAGGAACACCACACTAGATATAAACTTACCTAGGACAGGCAATACACCAATCATCACACCAAGTGGGACATTCACCGAAAGCAATTTGACTATCCGCCTTCTTTCTTTGATCTTGATGCTCGCCTGCCGATACCTTTCTACCTGTTCGTCTCTCTCTCTTGCTTCCCGTATATCTCTTGATAGCCCTCTCGATATGAAGAATGTTCCACTTTTTGCTTGCTGCTGGATACACGTGTGGAGAGACCTCACGAGAGAGAAGGCCCCCATCACTGACTGGAGAAAAGAGAGATCAGTTGTATATTCAATTCCAAATCGAGTAGTTGGCCGAATGAAAGCACCAGTGACCGTTTCTTAATCCGTATATAGCAATTATATATTAGATACTATCTAGTTCTTGTATTTACGATGAATAAGGTGATTAGGAAGCTTCTTCATAGTAAGAACTAAATGTAGAGAGTCTAAATAGTATATATATATTATACTATTTATATAGTAGATTTCTAATGAAGAATGAAGATTGTTCGTTTACTGATACTGCATAAACAACAGAGTAAAAAGAGTAAACCTCAGAAGTAACTGGATCCACGACTGGGTTTAGTACGACTAGCTATGATGCTACTGGGCCCATTGCTGCTGGATTTACTGCTGTTGGATTTGGATCGACTTTGGCTTCATCTGGACCTGGAACTACTACTACTACTACTGAAGCCCCTGCTACGGTATATGGGTCTGGATCTGGTTCTCGATCACAAACATAATAATCTTCATGCTTATCACTAGGATCTTCTTCTCTATCACGATCATCACGAACTGGATCCACCACTGCTGAAGGCTTAAATGCTTACTCGGATGCCTTTACCTCTGCCCGTGCTTCCTGCTCCTGCTCCTTCTCCTGCTGCGGGCAAGGAAACTTAATTTGCTGCTTCCACTCGGTCAGCCGGGTAAACAGGAACTGCATCTCGATTTGCAACCACGGCTACTGGATATGAATATATATTTTGACGAGGTGGTGGCTCGGATGTTGCCCCTACCTCTGCCGCCGACAGTAGTACCTTTAGCTTAGCAGCTGGGTCTCGATTTTTCAGGGATCTAATCCTGTGTTTACTCTACCCATGCCCCTGCGGGGCGGTGAAAAAATGAATAGGTTACTGGCATCATCAATTGGGGGTGGTACTCTATTTGCATATGCATCTAGAGGTTCCATATCTATATCCGTGATTGGCTTTCGAGATGTAATAAAGGAATGTAGCTACTTAAACACGGTAAATTGCTTCTTCGACAAGTGAAACTGAAACTACTGATGGTGGTGTCTCTGCTCTTGCCTTTCCTGCTACTTTTCCCCCTGGGGGAGAAACCTCAATCGGCGAAACGCTCTAGCCGCCTATGCCACTGAAACTGGCTATCAAATTGGATGATCTGCACATGGATTTGGATCCACGACCGGGTAAAATGCAACCACTTGTGCTGCTAGTGAGACTCGATCAAAAGAATCTACTGTGGGGTCCCGATCTCGTTTTCGATCTTAGAACTGCGGGCCTTTTAAGATAGTAGAAGTAATTCCTCTAGAACGCCAGTCTCAATTCATACGGGAAATACACACTTGTTCTTATTATATGAGACACTCTTTAAGATTAGAGCAGATCCTTAAATGACCCCATTTTATGTTCCACCGATACGGGCAAAACACAAATTGATGTGTTCTCGTTTGATGGATGGGTTCTTACTCGTCAGAGCCGAAAAGCGGAGTGGGGTAACCCCCTACTAGTGTGCATGCACGGAATTACTCGATTGATATGCCGGGGAGTCAATTGATGTTTTGAGGTTCTTCCCGGCTCTGCCTTGATCGCGTATGAGCGGAGTTCGGGTGTATAGCTACTTCGCTACTTTCCGGGCCATACTCATAGTTTGTACCTAGCTGCTTAGATGCTGATAGTTGATGCACAAACTATAGAAAAAAAGTGGAGTGGGGAGAATTAACGAATCAAAGTTTACAACAACCTTCTCTATAGGTCCAAATCCCGGGAAGGAACCGTGAACATCAATTATGTGCTTAGTAATATTATTCCAAAAGCAGGAGGAAGGGTTGAGCTAGATAGTGTGCATAGGTGGTGGTAGAATGTGGTTCTCCTCATTTTAGATAGTCAGGGGTCTGCTCGGGGTTCCTAAACCATTTGAAGGTGGGAGGGTACTTGTGAATAGTATTGATCACCTGGGTTCTACTTTCTCGGTACTTACCAATAGCGCTGGGAAAGACACGGGGCACACCGATGGTGGGGACGTGATAAGGCAAATAGCTCGACAGAAAGCCATATATAGATCTCGTTGCAAAGAAGCTATTAGTAGCGGATATAGGTGGACATACTGATACAGAGCCTGTTCGAGATTGAAATCTATAATAATCAGTTTTAGTTTCAATTGGATCAGCACCATAGGCGTAGACACAGGCAAAGGCACCGAGGGCAGCAGCAAACACAAAAGTTGCAGAGGCAAGACTAGTTGCAAAAACAAATCCAGTCCCCGATCCTGTTGATGATCAAGTTGCAGAGCTATAGCCAGTAGTTCCGGTTGAACCAATTGATCAAGCAGCTCTCATTCCGGTTGTTGAACTAGTTTCTTTATCAGTAACAGTTTCAGATCGTCCTGTGCCAGCCCCAGTCATTGCATTTTACCGTATGAAAGCATTCATTTTAGACCAAGATCGAGAGCTAGCAGCATCAAAGCCATAAAAGGGGCAGGAGCAAGGATGGGAAAGGTAGGAAGTAGTTTCAGATCGATACCCGGTCCCTGTTTTAACAGATCCATATGCAGATCATCCATTCTATATAGAAAAGGCCTAGGCCGCAGAGGCTGCAGTAGCTACCTTTTTCCGCCGACTTCTTGACCATCCAGTTGGACTATTCTCACTCTATTGATAGACGTAGCCCGTCCCAAATCCAGTTCACCTTGTAGCGAAGGCAGAGGCAGTTACTTAAGCACCAAGGGAAAAAAGCTCTTTTTATTGGTAGAGATCTAGATCCCGTCTTATAGCGAGTTGTTTACCTTGGTCCAATTAGATAGATCTTTCCCACTACTATCTCGCTCGGTTCCAGATTCCCTTTTCTGGGTTCTATACCCGATTGAGTAGAACCATCCGTTGAAGCACCGGCTATAGAGGCAACGAATCGGAATGGAGACCTAGAAACCACCTCGCAGAGCCCGTTCGAGTTTAGTAGCGGGTTCCCCATTGACTAATAAGGCGTAAGCACCGATGAGAAACACCCACCTCCCGGCTAACTAAGTAATAGCAACCTCGATCCGAGAGAGTAGCCCGACTAGTCGAATGTTTAGTGCTTAACCGAACTGAACCAACCGCGAATCCTTTAGTTTCAGGCAGATGCGTTCAAAAGTACTATGATGCTGCTTGCTCTGCTGGTAAATCAACTGGCTTTGGATATGGAACTGGATCCATTCGACGAATGACTGATGGAACTAGGTCCACCAGTTAGTAGGGCGAGATCGGGCACAAGGTGAATCCAATCAGATCACTCCAGAAATCGAGGAAACATTTCAGAAGACCAAGCCCCCTCGAATTCAAGACATCCAACTCCGAAACCCTACTGATTAATATCGTCAATAACAGGTGCTTCAACGCGCACAGGTTATGCAGCAATCTCTCCGGGTTCAACTGATTAAACCAGATAATCTGCTACTGCTAGCTAAGCACCTGATGAAACTTCAACTCCCGCCTTCGCTGCTATTGGTTCGGATGCGTAAGAAATTACTGCCTTTGTCTTAGCTGTTGTTTCCATTACTTTGACCTTTGCTACTGGCTGTGCTTCTATGGGGTCATTTACAGCAGGGGTTGAGTAAACAAGGTAAAGAACTAGCTTTGGAACTGGGAGTGGGTGCTTACTTTACTACTGCTTCACACGGAACCGTAATTGGATTTGCATCACCCGTGATCGAATCCATACCCGGAGAAAAGAGTAGCCCCAGGAACGGGAAAGGGTACAGGGTCAGGATTAGGCTCCACTTTGGCAAACCCAGAACCAGCCATCCTTCTATGCCTCTGCCATTGTTTGTTACTCCGTGGGATCTAATGATTCAAGGTCAAAACCAAAACTTATTCTCTGGCTACTGGTGGATCTACTCCTACTACTAAGGGCTCTGGATCTCCTGCCTTTCTTCCTACTGCTTCTGGTTTCGGGTAAACTGCTACCCTTATACAAGTGATGTTGGATCTTGCTAGGGAACTGGAACTGTTACTCGATTGACATATGCATCTGTGGGCACGGCATCTCCAACTCGCTCTGTGTCTCGATCAGATGCTGACTAAGCAATAGAAACTGGAACTGTTGCTACTAGGTCAACTGAGTCAATCCAATCAATTCAGTCAACTGGGTCAAATGCAATTGGTACCCTTGCTCTAGTTCCCTCTGCTTACACTTGGTCAATTTGGTAAACCGCTTCATCTGTGTTCGATCTGAATGAATAAAGTCAAGTAGGCGCCCCTTCCAAGCCTAATCACTAACACCCATCCTTCCAAATTGATTTACTAAGAAATAAGCGTTTATCTACCAACCCGTTATCGTTTGACGCTTTCAATCAATGCACCGTAAAACTAGATGGTAGTTAGTTTATATAGAGTTAGATCACTCAGAGTAGTTATAGTGCCCTCCCACCATCTGTCTGTGCTTTCATTCCTCACTCGACTCAATCAAATGGGTATGCCACCATTTATTCCTTCAAGAAATACCTTCTTTCAAGACAAGCCTTCATGCGCATACTTCGCTTTGGTTGGGCCCGGGCCTGCCATACCATAGTTGATTGAATAGTTGGGTGGCCTTTATTTCGAGGTTATTCTATCTGTCTATCTCAACTGGACTGTGCATGGACGAGCAACAACAACTACTCACTCCGAATGGTTGTAAGCTACGGCTGACTTGACCAGTACTGAGACTGACCTGTCTAAATAGAATGGGGTTTTTGGGCACTCACTTGCCCCGTTTGGTTACCTTTCCCCTATTCCGGTTGGATCTCCGGAGCTGCTGCTACTTCCCGGTGGGACCAACGACTACTCCCTCTGGACTTGTTCTCTCTGCCTGTGATAGAGAAAGGAAGGGCCTATTTAACTAACCTCCAACGAATCTATCAATGTCTTGTTCACCACATTTCGTTTATTCTGGATTTGCGCTATCCCTTCTATCATCAGTGGGAACTGTACTCGAGAAATCCCCGGATCTCCGGTCAATCAAGGAGGTGAACATAGTTCCAGTGAGAGCTCTATCTAGTTCTTGTGTTGGATGGGAAGGGGTATGTATGCAAGGATGGAAAGATCAAGCAGAGGCGGAATAGCGCTAGGGTGGGCCGTGGACCCCGGGATCTGATCATCCAAAAGATCCGAGGAAATGGCAGGGAGTTGGGTTCGGTTCGGAAACAGACTAGGGGTAGGCCCCCCCTAATCCTGCCCACGGGCCACTTCAGGTTGTCGGTGTTGCCTGGGTTCCAGATCGAGGATTCCCACTCCGTGCCTTTCAATGCCCCCTACTCAACTATAGTCGGGGGCCCCCTTATCTTGTTCTACGCCGGCGCTATCGTAGTTCTCTCCATAGAGAGGAAACCAGAGTCAAACATGAAATACCTGCTATCATACAGCGCAGCTTTGAATTGATTGCTCGCGATATGCATTGACGTGATAAATACTGCACTCGTCCTCCCCGGATTGGAACGAGGAAGAATCATCTCTATTCGCAAAGCAATTCACCTTCGTTATGAACTAATATGAAGCATGTGGAGATGCATGCATATTATTTGAGACAATTGGTACAAGAGAAAGTTGTGTCTCTTGTTTATTGCAGGATAGATGATAAGATTGCTTATCTATTTAGGAAGCCATTAACAGAATTGAAGTATGTGAAAATTTGGGCCTTGCTTAGGATTCAGGAAGATACAATTATCGGGGGGTGTACAGAGAGAATTCTACCTCTTGAATCTCCAAAGAGTTGTGCTGATGAGGGGGGGTGTAAGAACAACAGGTTCATCCCATCTATGGACCCCTTCGATATAGTAAGTGTAATCCCGTCGACTGTCGAAGGTCTACTGGGTAATTGACTGGATAGTTGACTGGTCAGACCGACTAAAAGTGGTCCCGACCAAGTCTAGCAAGAAAAGCTGGAGATCTGGGCACACCTAATGTGATCAGAGTTTACTATGTCCTCCTTATCTTATGGGAGTTAGTTATGCTTTGGTTTATATAGAGATGATCCTATGGATCGATCTATTAATGAATGGAAAATACATGTTGAGCTATGCTCACGGTGTCTATCGACACCACCTCTTCTTGGAATTCATTGTTATTCACTTGTACAATTCCTTGGTTCTCCAACACCTAGAAGGGGGGAAATATGTAGAGTATGGATTTAACACCTTAGCACTCACATAGACCTACCCACTAGGGAGGCTGCAGTGTGACCCTCTTCTATGCCATGTCCTTGTGTTACCTACCTAGTGATGACACAATATCTCTCTACCATCCTTCTGTGCTGGACCACCTTCCTTAAGTTCCCCTATGTTAGTATAGATATATGACTTATTAGGGATGTCTAGTGCTTGGGTAGGGTTCTTTGCTGCCTCCCATTGCTTTCTATTTGACCCTTGGCCATCGATATGGTTCACTTTGACCCTTAGGGCACTTGCTTGGGGTATTTCTTCACTCTATGGGTTCATCTACCTTGACTCGTTTTTCTAGTTCACACACTTTCATATTACCCCTCCTTACTGCTGTATTTATGCCAATGCACTTTCTAATGATTCGTAAGCAGCAGGGTATTTAAGGAAATTCCTTTATAGAGAGGAAAGATAGATTTTGAATTAATATCAATGAGTATTAATAACCCATCCTTTTATTGAGTAACGACAATAATAATATCTAATTTTCGGGAATATTTCGTATTGGAGATATGGAAATAAGAAACCATACTCCTCGGACTCGGATTTATCCTTTCGATTATGAAGTATTATTCGTCCAATACAAACAATTTAAGTAGATCCTCAGCTCAGAGGGAGAAGATGGATTATGGGAGTGTGTGACTTGAACTATTGCTCAGGCCGTGCAGATACATTCTTCGATCTGCCTTATAAAGATTCATAAGGAAATGTGTCTCTGTCCCAATTTCCTCATCAGAAATGATAAGTTTAGAACCTGGGTAAAATACTGGTCGGTTTATTCTGTTCCAAGATAATTATTTCTATTATCGAATCCGAATTAGGAAGGGCTCCATGAGATCTGTTGGCCATTTCAGGCCACTTCTTCTGAAGTTGAAAAGGGTCAGTTGTACAGAGGTTAATCAGAGAGGGATGCAGTCAAATTTTGGATTTCCAGTGTGTTTCTTTGCCATCTAAGTAACAGATCAATTGACATATCCTCAGAGTTAAGCAATCCCCCCCATTATCAGTTAAGCAATCCTACCCATGACTTCCATCCTCAGAGTTAGAATAAAGACCCCCTGTTCAGCGAACTTCTCCAAGTGCAGAGCCGACCTTGGTGAAAGGCTTCTATCTAAAGGTTCCTTCCTGGTTCAAGGAGGGTTGTTACAGGCGGCAAGGAGAAAGGCACTCAAGCCCAAAGCAATCGATCCCATCCGTCGTCCTATCATAGATAAATGATATGAAATGCCAAAATGTATAGATAAAAAAATCACATTCATTCGCCCGAAAGGTGATATGCCAGGGACCCTCTAAAAAGGAGTTTAGGATAAGGGAAAACAAGAAATGAGAGGACCCGTAGGAACTCGCCCGAGGTACGAGGGTGATATTTTGAGGGATTAATCCTAAGTTTTGGTATAAGGTGTGATATCCTGTAAAAGCTCTATAATATGGTTAGTATGTATATTTATATTACGTCAACTCTGAAATCTACCATTACGCTCTATTCACTTATAGCTCTTACTCTTACTTAGATTACACTAAACTGTTACTCTTATCACTTGCTGGAGTAAGGTCTACTAACTGTAGAGTAAGGTACTATAGGTAGATCGAGGGCTGTCTGTGTGTCCGTACTGATCCGGTGGGAACACTTCATGCATGGGTTTTCAGGTGAATAGGTGCACCATCTCACACTAGTTCACTTTTTCCCCTATGTCCGCTCTGGACTTCTCTTGGCCAGCATCCGTATCAGAATCAGAATCCAATCAGTATGCACCTCACACACTCTCGATAATGGGTTAATTATTTCACGTAGGAACTTACGGCAAGCTTGAAGGGACTACAATCCATAGGGCTAAGACTTATTATTCTTGGCATCGACTGCATCGACATTGACTCTTGGGATCGACTCTAGGATCGCCGCCTCTTTGGGAATCTGGCTTGGGTACTATGCCAAGGTACTATGAGAAGGGTAGGTACTTAATGGGGACTAAAGACTATCGGCTATTGGAATGCCCTATATAAGTTATATATGATTGGCTATGACCAGCCGGAATAGTTCTTCTCTCTATTTGAATCTTTAGACTATTTAGCTTATGCTAAGTTCCTATCTCCATAGTTATTCTTTTCGCTTTAGCTCAGCTAAGAAGTTCTCCAGGTAAGGTTCTCCAGGTAAGGTCCGTCTAGTCTTCATTGTTCTGTCCGTGGGAGGCCTATTGGGAAGAAGTTGCCTGTGTCCGGTGGGGAGCGCTTTTCTCGTAAGATGGGGCGGTTGTCTGTAACGCCTATCCGGGAAGATGGATCAGTTTCTCAGCTTGCATTATATACGTAATTATACACCGTGCATAATCAACTTCTTTCTCACGTTGCACCATAAATAAAATGAATCTATCTTCTGGTGTCAACTTGGCTTGGCTGTTGATGAAGGCATAAGGTGAAAGGTGAAAGAAAGGCTTGGTGGTCTCTAGGTAGAAGGTTACAGTTGCTGTAGCCTTAGAGTCAGTTCCATAGCAGTAAGTCCATGCAGTAGAGACACTTGCTTCAGTACTTACTAGCGGTAGTCCATTGAGTAGGTTCCATACTGCTGCCTTAAGCCTTAAGAGTGAAAGCCTAAAGTCTCCATTCTTTTAATTATATTTGATTACTAACGAGATTATCCACACTAATCTCTCTCGTTCTTCTTTTTGCACTCAACGGTTCCTCTCTCTCATTCATTAGAAATGATATTATGTATGCCCATTTCCTTTTTCCCTATTATAATATATAGAGAGAGAAATATATGTATATATGAGATTATACGATTATCTTAGAGAATAATAGGTAGGTATAGGTATATATAATATATGTTATTATTCTATTATTAGAGGGTAGGGACTGTGTGCTGTATGTTCCGTGCCGTGGTTCTGTTTATTTGGCTATAGGTTGACTGTCTAGAGGTTGATTGGCTTCCGGTGATAGACTCATGGCATCCATCAGTGGGATCGATAGGTGGGCTCTTGTGATTTCATGGCATCTGTTGTATCAATTGGTGGGGGGGCTAAAGTGATAGGCTCCTGGCAAAAGGTTCCAAGGCTGATGGCTTCTCTTCCTTCTGTTGTATTTGGCTTGGCTCCTCGAATGGGTAAAGATGAAATGCAAAAGGTGAGAGGCTAAGGCAAAAGGTTTACAGGTTCTTGGCTCTTGGAAAAAAAAGGTTTATGGATTCAATAGAGGTTATTTAGGTATGGCTCTGGGCTAGTACTCCTGGCTAGGACTACCACCGGCTATTATTCATTCGTCTGTCCGTTGGAACCCTTTTCGAAGGACAGGGGAACTTGTTTCGAGGTGGGTATCATAATACGACTCGAAGTAGCAGAATGAGCTGTCGATGGGGCGCTTCTTCTCCTAGATAGGTCAGAGCAGTGACTCGCCTTGAGGAAGAGCTCCTGGGGATTTGCTTTTAGGCACCAACCGATAACCAGTTTCCGGGTATCTAGTTCAAGTCGATAGAACAACAGGAATAGGATTCGTAGAAAGAGAGAAGTCGCAATGACTCGCAGAACAAACTTCCCCTCGAGTTGGCTCAAAGGTACCAACCGATTTCCCACTTCCGGTTCTCGAGCAAGCAAGCGAAGGTCCTATCGGGGAGAGGACCAAGCGATAGGAGACAAGTTAATAGGTAGTTAGTTGGAAGAAAGAAAGAAGCAGTCGTTCAGTTTGAAGAAGTAAAGCTTTGGTAATCCGCTTCGGCACCAGCAAGACTGTTTTCCAACTGTTGAATTCGATCATGGTGGATGTCCAACCGGAATGGGAAAAATGACTGCACCCGGCTCGCCGCAAGTGCTCGATCCGAGATGGCTCCATCAAGTAGTTCTCCCGTCCAATCGGGAGGGAGTGAAGTTGTTTCATTGTCATGCCAAAAGGTCCCTCCTCCCATTCAGATCCCGCCTGGAAAGGTTTAGTAGACGGGATTCAATCCCATGAGTAGTTGAACGCATGCTTCCTTTCCAACCTTTATACCCGGACGATGGATAGCCGCCCGCGTTTAGCTGCTGATGAGAGAAACGACCTACCCGGTGATGGAAATGAGACTCGATCCGATCGAAGATTAGTTATGCTTGGCTTTTCTTCGAGTTGCTCACCGAGCGAACGGGCGGCAACTGCCTCTGTCGGGCATGCCAACAGAGATTAAGGAAAGGAGGGACGGGCTAGCAGTTATTAGTTCTTCACCGGGTGGCAGGGAATTAAACTACTCCTGTGATAGCAAAGTAGAGAGATTAGTTAGAGCTGGGGGCAGGCCATCTATTCCTGCTTTAGTTTATCCAAGATGCGTTAGATCTGTTCCTCGTTCGAGGTGGGAGTAGGAGTAAACATCCAGTATGCAGAATTATCCCAAATATGCTAGGAAGGGGATGCCAGCAACTAGCCGAGCAAGGGCATCTGATCTCAATACGAGTTCATGCGGGCATGGCAGTTACTATAGCTGGAAATTGATTGCACTCCTCTTAGAGGTGGGTGGGCCAACTAATCTATCTGAGGGATAGGCAGCTTAGCCAATAGGCTAGGTTTATGAGTAGGAAATAGCAGCTAGCTATATAGGCCATCCTTCCATTCGTCATTTCCGGAAGAAGGCTGAGTTGGCCTTATCAGTCCTTCTTTGATCAATGGTAAGTACGGCGTATCCTCCGGGAGCGAATCAAGCTCAACCATTGGTATTAGAATTAGCAGTTGCTACTCATCGGTCCGATGCAAGGCAATAACGAGATGGGATGGACGGTTTCTTCTTTCTTGGAACTGAGGTTGGACCAGCTCCTCGTTCGATACTCGATCCGGTTATTCTTCCAGCCTCATCAATAAGTTCAGATGAGTTTATACCCGCGGCCAATCCATCCGAGGGAGGGGTTGGGAGCCTCAGTAGCTGAGGTAGGACATTGAATCTTTCTATATGGCTAGCTCAATCTTCTTCGGAATGGCAGGTCCACCTGCTGAGGGGAGGTATTGCAAGAAAGCAACCTACTCTCTTCAATAGGAACAGAATCAAGAGCAGAATCAGGTGGATCATCGACTGGATCAATATCAGAATAATAATAAACTACTGAAACTGGATATACTGCTGGATTTACTTCTAGCTATGCTATTGTATCTACTTCTGGGTCTCGATCTGAAAAGGGGTCTTTATATCAAGAATCGAGAGCTTAATCTTCATAATATTCATATCTAAAAAACCTTAATCTTTATCCCGAAAAACATAAGGCTCTTCATACCTATCTCTAAATTAAGAATCTCGATCTCAAAACTCAGGATCTGGATCACTATTATCCGGAACTGGATCTCGTTCTTTGACTGAAATACCAAAGCCCGGTGCAGGCGCATAGCCGGTGGTGAAA
>Ga0316216_1000067_pt1 | contig 15213 bp, 16 predicted proteins | sample NRE6metagenome_FD_207800 | JGI IMG/M metagenome (GOLD analysis project Ga0316216, IMG submission 207800) | Spruce roots microbial communities from Maridalen valley, Oslo, Norway - NRE6 | ecosystem: Host-associated > Plants > Roots > Unclassified | place: Norway: Oslo | collected 2017-09-15
CCTCACCCTCGCCCTTTTTGGGTCGAGTCACTTAACGTACCTCACCCATCGGATGGATGAGCGACTTCGTACCTTTTGGTCGAGTCACTTAACGTACCTTTGCTTACTTAATTTACTTAATTTACCACTCACTTTTCTCGAAAAGGGTGCGGTAGCACGCTCGTCCCTCAAAGGGCGATGGATTCGGTTAAGCGAGCCAGGACACTCACAGAGGGCACTAAGTAGCGGGAGAGAGAGGGAAGCGGGCACTAAAGTAAGTAGCAAGCCGGGGCAGAGGGGCTAGGTGAGGCACATAAGTAGCGGGGGTAATAGTTTGGTTACCTGATCTACAGGCCCATACATAAGTAAGTGGCACGGCGTTGACTTCAGTAGCGGGGGCAGTAGATGCAGTAGCACAAGTAGCAGACCCATACCTCTAACTCTACAACCAAGGCAAAGCAGAAAAAGTTGAAAGAGCAGCACCCCCACGAGTATACCAATCGCGAATAAGGGAAACATCATATCTTTTCAAACATTATTTTTATCCATTCTTTTCAAAAGAAACTAGTACCCTTCCTTTATCCCTGAGCGTAAGCGAATAATCATAAGGTCTTCTTAGCCCTAGTCATAGTGTAAGTTCCATAGAGTAATGACTTCCTTCCTGGCAACGACCAGGCTCTAAGCAATTGTGAAAACGTAGAGATGCGACACGTAGAGATGCTAGTATCACTAGTATCAGAAGAAGTTGTCATCTTGTCCAACAAAATCTCTTCTATCTCTAATGATTGAACGTATATATGGCTTCACGTAGACTTCACTTCTATGCGGATTATAGCTTAGAGTTTCCCATAGGCATTGACTATAAATAAATATTGTTTAGCGTTAATTGGAACTAAGGCTATGGAACTGACTGCTTAAGGCTTTTTTCACTCTATGGGGAACTTACGGCAAGCTTGAACGGAACTACAGTCCATAGGGCTAAGACTGAAGCTAGTCCAGTTCATACCCATATGGATTGAACAGGATATGGATTGAACGTTTATTGTGTGATGTGCACCTATAGAGATGTATGGATTTCTAGAGATGTCTATATTTCTAGAGATATAGAGGAGATTTGTACTTTCTTTCTTACTTGCCTCCGTCCTTTTTGTAGGTTCCATAGAGTAAGTCTTAAGCAGTATGAACTAGCACTATAAGACTAGCTCTTTTTAGTGCATCAGTAGTTGTGATTAGTAGTTTCCATTCTCTAATGCCTTAGGTCCATTTCTTTTTGTCTGTTGGTAACGTGGGTCCGTTTCCTCTCGTTCAACCCCGGCTCCTTACTCCCAGCAAGTATAATAAAGCAAGCAATCAACTTGTCCTTCTTCGACATCAACTGGGCCTTTAACTCGGCGACCACCTCTTGTAAATGACCACTTCTCCTGGGAATGAGACTGGGTATTTACCTCCTGGCACCACTTCCTGGCTATCGTTTACAACAACCCGGCCAGCATCATCAGCGGACTAAATAAGTTCTCAATAACTAACTGCACATAGTTTATTCGTAAAGCCTAACGTCCTAGCAACGCGTCCTAGCCAGCAAGCGGCGAGAGCAAATGAAGCCATCCCGCCAAACATGGAGAAAAATCCTAAAAAGGCATACCTGCCATTTCTTCTTCCTTACTCTCGGCCAAATGACTGGAGCTTATAGCAAAGAGCTTCTAGCAATGAGACTCCCGGCTTTGTCCATCCGTTGTACCCACCCCTCCCTGTAGATGTGTGGGCAATCAAGCAAGAACTCTCCGGGCAAGCATCACCCGGCCACCTCCCTGACTGGCATTCCCTCCCTGACTAACGTGACTGGCTCAACCTCCCTGACCTACCTGAATGTCTCTCTGTTATGGCCTATGAACCTCAACAGGTGTATGGGGACATAATCAAAATGAATAGAATATCTGTCAGCTTGCGTTATATACGTAATTATACAACAATAAGCTAAGCAACTTCTCATGTTGCACCATCATTTGCACTAAGCTCCTTCCTCTTATTGCATATCAACATAAGTAGGCATAATCATAACAACATCCAGTGCTGTATGATGACCCCTTTGTTCTGTATAGGCCCCATCCCTTCCACATGTCTGTCTGCCCCCTTCCCTCTCCATCCGTCGGGGTTCAATCTGTTGGCATCGTCCGTAGGCCCACCGCTCTCAACTGGCCCTCAATCAAATAAATCCAGGCTGTTTGTTTTTCCATCCCGCTCCTTCTACTCCTTCCTCATCTCCCGGCATAAGACTAATTATCGAGCTCCTAAAAATTGAATGAAAAGCTGACTTATCTTGTTAAAGAAAAAAGAAAGCATTATTACGTATATAACGTGTTTATTTATATCCCCAAAGAAGAGACTTCCTTTCTTTAGTGCTGATGTGGTAAATGAAAACGAAATAACGTAGATAACGTAACGCCCGATTGAACTAAGGATAATTCTAGTTGAATCATAATATCATATATAACGAAACGCCATGTGACTGTGTTAGATCCAACCGAAACACCATGTGAACAAATGCTAGTCGAAGTGAGGCATAATTACATATATAATAGCAGCCACTTATTTCCTCGGCGAAACAGCCACTGATTATTTAACAAAGTGGGTAGAGGTCTAAGTGGAGATGGGGAGGCTACGATCTGCCGATCTCCTACCTGAGAATCTCCACTAATTGAACGATCGAAACGACGAAGTGATCTAGCTCCTACCAAGTGCGAGGGTGCATCGTATAATAAGAGCATTAGCATTTCCTCTCTGAATCTAGATACTCAAATGATCAATTTCTAGTTCATTGTAGTAGTAGTCTATCTTCTCCCCTTTTCCCTTACCATGAGAGACTGTCCAGCTTTACCCGAAACACGTGTGTTATATTCTCGCTGAAGCACACAGCTCCCCACCAATGCTTCCACCCCTGTCACCTTGTTAACGGAGCCCCAACGCGATGAATCAGATGATCCAATCCAGCTAATGTTCTCATATCGGCCATAGGAATTCAATTTAAGTAGCCGGTATGCAGTAACAACTCGAGATCTCACTACGGAATTTGGGTTGTTTTCCCCTATATGGAATTTCCCATGCTGCAACAACCAATCAGAGAGAAACACATAGCCTGCAACAACGGGAAAACGCACACTCCCGACGAAAGGATGCTTTATTATATCCCCCCGGTAACCGTCTTTCTCCCATAGGTGCTAAATGAAATAGGTAAGGGTGCTTAGGGTTACCCATTGAAACGCCCAAAAGTGTGTATAGTTGACCGGGTAGTATAACCAAAGGCAAAGGCTTCTTCGGCTGCACCAGTCGCATGGGCAAAAGAATTGATAGCAGTCCCATCGCTAACATCCCTTCCTATTCCTCCCTTTGCCCAGTCAAAGATCCAGTGCATATCGAGATACAAATCCAGTGCTTCTGCTACGGTGGTTGATCCACCAGCTTAAGCAGTTGAACCAGAGCTAGTCGTTGAAGGCCCAGCTTCCCTTCGCTTGGTTCTATATCCAGTGTCGGAGTCCATAGTTTCAACCGCGGTTGATCCATCATTTGAAGCAAGACCCTATAAGTTTAAGCTTTTGACCTTGAACCAGACCTTGAACCAATTGATCGAGCGGATGAACCAGCAGCAAAGCCCGCAGTAAAGGCAAAGGCGGGTAGAGCCGCAAAGACACAGGCAGTTTACCAAGTCGATTCGCCAAAAGCAACACCCATCGTTTCATAAGCAGGGGTGGGGGCATCCCTTAGGATAGTTCCATATCGAGATCAAAACTCAGTCGCAAAGTAAGCTAGAGCGGAGGTAGCTAGAGCATTTGTTTACCTAGAACTAGTGAATATAACCATTGATCTAGTCGAAGTAAAGGCAGTAGTCTCACCCCCATAGGCAGGAGCAGATTCACCCGCAGTTCGAAACCAAGATCGAGAGCTGGTAGCCGGGAAAGGGCAAAGGCCATCTGGTTCTCAAACATACTCTTCTGCTGATGGTTATGGGTATGGGCCCAAACGAAGGGATGCTAGGACTGGGACGTGTAGTTTCTTGGCACTAGAATAAGAACGAATGAATTACGAGTAAACTGCTGGACGATATGGCGGTATAAAAGCTGTGACAGGGATAGACGCTGGTTAAGTCGCTTCTATTACTGAAATTGGCTATCGAAGAAAGGATGCCACCTATAAAGCCTCCGCTGACGGTGGTTCTTTAACCGGGTATACTCCAACTGGTCAGTCTCTATCTCGATCTCCTATAGGGTATGGAACTGAAACTGCTTCAGCTGGTGGATCAATAACTATTGGCTCTAAAGCTTGCACATTGACTGCTTCAAGGCCATCAACTAGGGCATAGTAGGCATAGGTGCCATAGGTATAGGCAGTAGTTTCACCATCAGTGTTAGAGGAGCAAGCATTAGAGGCTACGGCATAGGCAGGTGCCGGGGTGGTAGGAGGAAAGGCAGAGGCATTTGAATCTGTCCTAGCTTCCATTCGTCCAGTTCCAGATCCCGCGGGATAATCTGTTCCAAGACCATTAGATTCGGACCCCGTTTCACCTGTTTACCGTATAAAAAGTAGTTGAACCGGTTGACCTATCAGAAGCAGCGGTTCCAATAGCATTTGATGACCTTGTTGACTCAAAACCAATACATATGTCTCTGTCCCAAGCTTTGCTTCTGCTTACTTTTCTGCTGGTGCTTCATTGGCATGCATCATCAACCGGATCTGGAACAAGCTATCCTCGACCTGGAATGGATGCAACGGGCTATGGCTCTCCAACGGGTGGAACTGTATATCAATCTGCTGTTGATGCCTTTGTCTTTGTCTTTGCGTCACCCGTCACTCTCTGGGCATGTACATAAAGTCGTAACAGTGCTAGTATTAGTGGGTAGTGCTTAGTTCGAGGAAAATCTTCTTTTCTTTACCGGACATTGCCAATATCTCATCGGGCGGTTCAAAATAATGGTTTTTCTTAGTCAAATTGGCATTTCAGAGCATTTATCTATAGAACAGCCTAGATGCAGTCAATTCACTTTTAGGTTCAGTTACTCCTTCCCACCTTATAACCTCAATACGCATCACCCAATTAGCTGTCATGAGCGTTAGCGATTAAATGGAGAAAGCTCTACTGATCGTGTGCGCAGAGCGCAGAGGACGGTACGGAACTATGTGAGTACTGAGACTGTCAACGGAACGGAACCATGTTCCTCATCCCCCATATACTATGACCTTCCCAATCAACTAAAACCAATATCACCCATATAATATTTCATCCCATCAACTAACTTCATACCCATCAACCTCACCTTGAGGACGTGGGAAGGGGGAAATAAGGGGTGCAGACCCATAGATCCTTTCACCTAGAGGAAGTGGGAAGGGATATACTTTTTACACTTCTCATTAACGCTTTCTGTTCCATCATCAGCATTAGCAATTCACTCGGTACCATATTTCGCTTATGCAGGTTGAACCGAACCAATATGAGTGAGCTGGACTTCCGGTATTTATTTTCCCCTTAATATTAGGACCTTGGGACCTATGGAACCTGGCAGGGAGGGATTAGGACCTGGTCTGGCTTTATGACCTTGGGATTGGCGGGAACATGTCCTCTTGCCGTGGGTATGTCCTTCCATCATTCGCTCGACTTACTGGTTATCGCTTACGCTCATGCTTGACTTATCGCTACCGCGAATTAGTCAATGTAACTACTAATGTACTAGCTATAGGACCTGGTGTCCCATGGCCTCTCTATAGACAGGACTAGCTAGAAATTAGATTTAAACCTCATTCCCATGCCCTAAGGCCATCGAGAGTTCAATCGAGAGTGAAGCTGTAGTCTTAAGCTGTAGTGTCAGAACTACTAGTTGTAGAGTAAGCTATACCTTCAGTTGTGTCCATCCATAAGGAAGGTATTTTGCTCTATGTCAGCCATGAGCTAAAGCGATGAAATGGGGAAGGGGGAGGGAGATAAGGGGGTTAAAGAAAGAATGGTTTGTATTGTTGGATAGAGACTTCATGAGCTAACAACTACATCGAAAGCTAACTACATCGAGTGATAAGAAGGATAACAAGGATAACAAGGAAGTGGGAATGGGAAATAAGGGGTTAATAAAACTAGGGAGAGCCAACCCCGGTTCGACGAACACTCAACGGTACGGGGAACATGGGACGAAGACACCGGGAGAAACGGTACGGTACGGAACCTTGTGACGAGGCCAGTCCCAATCTAATATGAACTTCCTAATCTAAGACCAATCAACTCCCGAAGAAGAGGTGTGGCAACCTCTTCGACTGCGAGGTGCATTGAGGTGAATAGACTTGGTGACCTATGCAGAAGACCTCTGCCTTGGGAACCTCTGCCTCATCAAACTCCTCCTTGGGACATCCTTCTTACTGCCTCCCCCCCTATGAACTAAACTTGACTTCCTTCCTACCCTTTACTTTTTACCTACCTTGACTTCCGAACCTTCCCTTCTCTGTCAGCCATGAGCTCAAGCAATGAAATGGGTAAAGACTGTATGAGGACGGATAAGTGAAGTGTGCGCAGAGCGCAGAGTGCAGGACTATATGGCGCATAGCGCAGAGATAGGACGGTTGCGCATAGCGCATAGTTAATTGACTGGATGCCGAGAGGAGAGCCAGGTGTTGATGCACTCCCGGTACTCAATACAAGAGTCGATCCAGTCGATCCCAGGTTTCAGTGCCAGTCATAGCCCATAGCAGCTAGTCGTTGCTTTAAGATGCCACTCAGAGCCTCTCATTTTACATTGACAGGAGAGGAGTCATAATCATTGCCAGGTTTCATTGCCGGGAGTCTTTGCCAGTCTCTTTGCTAGAAGGTAGGGTCAGCGTAGGGTAAAAGCCATACAGGTCAGGGAGGACAAGAGACCAAGAAACATTCACCGAAAGAGAGGAGGCTAGATAGAGACCCCGGGAGAGGAGTGCAATGAACAAATATCACTATGAAGAGGCGCGTGGAAACATCAAAATGGATAAGCTCATATATAATGCACGTTAACACACACCTTGAAGGGGCTCCAGTGGAGTGGATACGCTATGGATACCATCTGAAGACACTACGTTTGAGGCAGGTACATAGTTTGGGTAGAATAACTGATCTTTCCAAATACTCTCATTCATCATTTTCTTTTAGTGAAATCTCCTTTTTAGGGGATCGCATTGGGGAATCACTCATCGGGCCAATTTCATGGATTCTTTTTCTTAATGAATCATGCCTTTTTAGGGCCGTTCTTTATGAGAGCCGATCAAAGCCAATAGTAGATCCGGGAGGCTGCGTCGATCCAGTAATTGCCTGGAGTCATACAGGTTTCGATCACTCAATTACAGTAATAGCTGGGCTGGGCTACTTGGATCGGAGCAGGAAAGAAGATCGCTTGGAAATACATTCACAAAAACTTATCATTCACGGTTTTTTCCTAATGAAATATATCTTTTTATTGGTCCGAGGCAGAGAATCCCCCTAATCGGAAGCACTAAAAGTGATTTTATATTAATGAAATTTGGCTTTTCTGCAACTTTCTCTATGATTGCGCGGGATTGAGTCAATTGAGGAATCACTTTGGTTTAGGTTACGCGCTACACCGGAAGGACAGACAAGTCACTCCCCACGGACGGCCACCTGCCAGTCAACCCAGGAAGGAACAGTCTAGCATCCCCCATTCTGTAAGCCCGCACCTGCCAACTCATATTAGGAGGGTGGACGCTTCGATAGCAATAAACTTATTTTATTTATTCACCCGATAGAGCACAGCTGCTTATGGGGTGGGTAGGCCGCTTCGCAAGCAACTGATGATTATTCTGGGGAGGCGAGTTCCTACTAACCCATCTGCCGAGAGGGGCGGGACTACGCACGGACTACAGCACATCTCTTTTGGTGGGGCGATACTACGGACAGTACAGTATGGGAGGAAGGTACGGGACGGGAAGGAACCTTGTGACGAGGACACCGGGAGAGGTGAAACGGTACGGTACGGAACCATGTTCCTCAGTCCCAATAGAATATTTCCCGTTGGGCCATCAACAACTACCAGACCCTTCAACTGACCCTTCAACGGGGTATTACCACTATACTATTTCCACCTATCAACTATTTCCAATATTACCACTATACTATTTATCTATGAACTTCAACTAAGACCAACCCAATCAACTAACAACACTAAGACCACTAAGAATGCTAATGGTGCATTTTCACGTATATAATGCACGCTGATAAACCCAGATTACATTACAGGCGTTATCCTGATTCCCAGTCCGCATTACACATTCAATCCGACCGCATTCAGTTCAATCACCAGTTGCAATACCCCGTGCCCTGGAAATGATTGTCCATGTGTGACCAGTTCTTGACCAGTGGATCCCCCGTACACAACAGGAAGTTTCGTGCGTGAACAGTTCAGTACGGGAAACCGGATAAGAGTAGTTGTTAGTGCCTGTTTCATTACCACGTGCCCTGTTTGTTAGGTTAGTCTGTGATTTTGTCATTCCCAATAGCGCATAGCACCAAGCCCAGTTGTTCGAAGTTACCTGTTTCGATCCCATGTGCCCAGGAAGGTGGTGGGTAGGTGCACCAAGTCAACAAAACACCCATACAGATTGGATTCTTACACTTATGCTCGCTGGCCGGGAAGGAGGAGCCGACAAAGCGAGGGCACCGAAGAAGTCCAGTCGTTCGAGGAAGGTCAACCATACAGATTTGATTCTTTCACTTATGCTGCTTGCTGGCCGGGAAGGAGGAGCCAACTAATCGGACCGAACAAGTCAAGTCGTTTGAAGGAGGGATGATACGAACCACCCTTACCCTACGACCTACCTTGCCGAACTACCCTTACCTTATGACTCTTGCCTTAGGACCTAGACCCTCAGCCTTACCCTATTACCTAGAACCTCCCAAATCGCCTCCATACTGCCTTGGGAATAGCCCTGGGAAATATGACCAGTTCCATCATGAGCGTTAGCGATTAAATGGGGACAGCTCTAGAGATATTACAACTATCCTACCATACTATTGACAATCGGACCATGACTGCCGGGAAGGGAAGATGGTTTGTTGCTTGGTTCCAATACATCGAGAGCTCACAATTCAACTACTAACAACCCGGGTTCGACGAACACTCAACGGTACGGTACGGGAAAGAAGGTACGGGATTAATAGGGACCTCGTGACGAGGGAGGACACCTAACTGTACGGAACGGAACCTTGTTCCTCAGTCCCAATCTAATATGAACTTCCTAATCTACTACCACTAGACTATAGCTAACAACTACAGCGGCTACAGCGAACAACCGGTAGAGGGGCCAAAGCTCATGGTGTTTCAGTGCGGTTGAATGGGTAAAGCGGACTGAATGGGTAAAGCGGACTGAATGGGTAAAGCGGACTATGCCTTCCCGTGTCTCATACGGGTGGATGCTGTGCCGTGCAGTGCCGTCGCGTACTGTTGGATGTGGCGTGTGGTGATGATGCCTGTTTCCGAACAACTATCCCGGAAGATAGTTATCCGTCCGTTGGCCCGCGCCCCAGCTCAAACTATGTTGTCCGTCCGTCGGCCCGCCTCACCTCCAACTATGTGCTCTATCAAGTGAATCAATCAGTGCCGGTGCGCCCTTCTCTGCCGATGCGGGCAGTTCCGGGTTGAATTCGTACTGAATGTGTACTAGGGAATGCGGCTTGCTAAGCCAACTAAACTAACTAAACTAACTAAACTAACTAAACTAGCTAATTGGAAGGAACTAACGAAGCTAACAACGGGAGAACTAAGCTAAATAAGCTAAGCAAACTAAGGAAACTATGCGAACTAAGAGCCCACTAAGCGACGAACTAATCCCACTAATCCCACTAACAAAAGCTAATAAGGAATTATAAAATATATAATAACAAACAAAATAAGAAACAAAGAAAGAAACAAAGAGCTAATAAGCTATAGTGCTAGATTTATTATAGGAAAAGAAACTAGCAAAGAAACTAGGAAAAGAAACTACAGCTAAACTATTGCAGAGAGCTAGAGAGCTTAGGAATATATTGCCATTGTTAGTGAGGACTATATGGCGCATAGCGCAGAGATAGGACAGTCTTAGTCCCATGCCTTACTGTCTGAGCTATAGTCCCTTAGAGGTAGGCCCTATGGAACCTGGGAGGGAGGGATTAGGACCTGGTACGTCTTTATGACCATGCCCTAAGGCCAGAGTGAAGCTGTAGTCTTAAGCTGGAGTGGAAGAACTACTTGTTGTACAGTAAGACCTTGAGCCTTAGTCCCACTACTTGCCTTAGAGTCAGGACCATGGCAGCCTTAAGAGACTCTAGTAGTCCATAAGGAAGGTATTTCGCTTGGGTAGCTGTCAGCCATGAGCGTGAGCGCGATTAAATGGGTCAATCTCTACTGTATTAGGACGTGGGAATATGGGAATATCGTTTCTACACTTCCAGCATGAGGCCCTCTTTGGGGGGAGCGGCTCGTATCCTCTCCCTATTGGTCGAGCGGGTTCGTACCTCACACCCTCGCTCCTCTCATTCATCATTTCCTTTTTGTGAAATCTCCTTTTTAGGTGTCACCGGCATTACTACGGCTCATCAGGGCCACTCAATTTGATTTTTAATTACTCAATTTTGGCTTTTCAGATACTTTATCTATATTGAGCGGGATTAATTCAATTGCTTTGAGGTTGGGCGCCTTGCATGCTCTACTACTTGCAAGAGGTCTGGTTGTCAGAGCGGCAAGTGAAAATAGATAGTTGGTTTAATAGACTTGCATAAGTAGGTGTCTGGCTGCAATGAAGTCTGCTGCATGGCCAGAACGTATCTATGCCGATGGCACCATGGTAGAATAGCCAACAAGTTCAACGTCTTTATGCGAGATCGTATATGAACATGACCACATAGTAGGCACCAGACCATCCAGAGTCGTAACCAGGCGGAGTCGTAACCAAGCAAGCAGAGTCTCTGAACCTAAGCGAAGCCGCTTGTCCTTGCTCTCGGAAGAGCAAGCGATGAATCCCTTCCTCAGGCAAGGAAGTTTCTCTATATTTCGCAGGATGCTTTTGCTGGGCAGGGATACTCAACTTTGGATCTTGGGTGGGGTCCTTCAGATGCGAGAAGGAAAGATTAATTGATGGCAGGCAGGATGGCTCGCAGGATGCTGCTAGATTTAGCAATGGATCGATCGGGGCAGGCAACATATTCGCTTTGATTATATCAACAAAAACACTCGCATTTCACATTTTAATCTGCAGAGGCAAGGGTTGGTATTTCTTTGATCAATCAACAGCATAAATAGATCCATAAGTATATAGAGCATAAAACCCAGTAGCATATCCAGTAGCTAAGGGAGCAAAGTAAGCATCAGTAGCATTAGTTTATCCAGCACCACTAGTAGCTTAAAACCCAGCAGCTAAGGCAGTTTACTCAGTAGATTCAGTCGATTCAGGAAGGATGGCTCACCAAGGAGGGCCCCGTGCATTCCCGTCTCCTTCCGTAGCTCGAGCTAACTAAGGTCTCTTTAGATCCCCCAAGCTCGCCTTCGCCCGGAAGCCAGCCAACCATGGCCAATAATTCCCCCCATTCAGAGTCTCTGTCTGTCGCGCCAGCAAACAGTCTTTCTGAATTGGGTCTTAACTTTTACCCCATTGTTCCCCAACGGCTTAGAGAAGTCTATAACATGGGGTCAGATGATCTACACAAATCGTCGAGTTCGGAATGGGATCGGGTGCAAAACGTCGTACAATGGGGGTTCGTTCAGATGAATGCATCCGAGATGGGGGGCCAGCACACATAATGAAAATGAAAGAAGGGGAGCACCATAAGAAGCATCAGACTCAAGGTCGGAATCAGCAGGATCTGAATCCTCAAGCTCTGAATCGGGATCTGAGTCATCAAGCTCTGCCTCAGGAGTTGAATCCTCAAGCTGCTAAAGATCTGAGCCGTCTGAATAAAGAAATCCTCCAGGTCTGTATCATCAATATCTGATGAATAATCCAGGTCTGAACCTATAAATAGATCCGGAAGATCATAAATCTCGAGATCCCAAATAAAGAAAGCGAGAGGGTCGGTCACGCGGTCAAGCAGCTCCAGATCCAGAAAGAGAAAGATCGGGGTTGTTGTTATCAGTCAGTCCACCTCGATCAAGATTGTCGGAATCATGGTCACAGCAGGATCAGGTTCGTCTAGCTCTGTTTTGACTTATATAAAAGGGTTGTTATCCTTCCGAGTCATGCATGCTGCATCTGTTGTAACTTATATCTGGCAAAGCAAAGCTGGTGGTGAGGCTGCTTGCTTAATCAGATCGTATGGTTGAAGTCCCGGATTCATTTATATTCAAGGAGTACATACCCGTTCTGCAGTTTTATACTTCTGTGAATTATCGTCCTTTCTCCCGCCACGCTCGGGAAGGTCATTGTTTTCCTGCCTTTCGTTCGCCATCAGACGTCGTTCGCCTTCAGCCGGTAGTTCGGGTCAATACCGTTCACCTCAATTCGAGTATAATGAATCGCACCAATTCTGAATCACACCAATAACGCACTGAATCGCACAATGAAAACGTTCAGGACAATGCCACCAGGACAACGTTACTGCTTCTGATCCTAAAGTTGTCACACTGCGGTAAGGCACTTCAATCGGTCAGCAGCGGTGTCGACGAACGGTAAGTCTCTGTCTCCCGGAGTGTCTTGATTAGTGACGAAAAGTCTCTGGGTTAGTGCAGGTCTTGGTATGACTTGCCATCATCGGTCAGGCACTGACTCTTCGTTCGGTCGAGCTTGGTTAGTGTCGGCCTGCCTATCTGAGTTAGTGTCTTGGTTAGGGCCTAGGAAAAGGGCCTATCTACCTTCACTTGGTTAGAGGCCCTAAACCAGAGATTCTTTATATTCAAGAAGTTACGAAGACCTTTCCTTCGTTCCCATCAGTATGGCTCTTTGGCTCAGCCCTTCAATCAACGGTTGGGCTCTCGTTCCCATCAGGGTGAAAGCGGTGGTGAAAGCGAGTGCCTAGTGATAATATCCCCACCTGGTTAACCTCGTATAAGATCGCTTCCATACCCCACCCTAAAGCCTCCATTCAAGCATGATCAAACTAGAATACCGAATACCCGGTTTGGTTCGATCATTTGGTCACAGGAATCAATACATATGTAGCACTTCTATCTACGGTTACTTCAATAATATATGTGCCCGAGTGGGGGAATAAGGTAACGTTGGTAGCACTTTTCCCTTCCCGGTCCGGTAAAACCTGCGTCTGCCTTTATTGATCAAACCGAGTGAACACGGGGGAAGTAGTAATTCCGTGCTGGCCACATCCCACTCAGGGCTTGCTAGTCCACACCTCTATTCCCACCCAAGTAATGGTCTTGTGACGGGAGGAGCAAATAGACTTAGTATTTATATAAATAGCTCATGAAATAGTTCGAAAGTACAAAACAACGTTTTATTTATAATCCACCTAGCTATCCGAAATGGAGCAATAGTTATTCCCTACACCCCTTGCTCAGCCGGACGGGAAAAGTGCTATTAATACCTAGGACCCCATCTCATGAACGGGAGGTGAACCCCAAGATTTTAGAAAGAGGAGAAGTAAACAAAAAGAGAGTTTGGGAAGATAAGTTTTCTTTCTTCCCCTCTCCCTTATGGTCGAGCGACTACGTTCCTAAAATCGCTAGCTAGAAGGTAAGGTTAGGCAAGGTTAGGTAATGACGGGCATAAGTCCAATAACTTCTAACTCCGAGCGTAACCTTGAGCTTTACGAAAGCTTACCGAAGACCGGGCCTACTTTAGGGGAAGAAGACCTTTCCTGGCCCTACTATTCCTGGGCCTACAAGCCTCCCTTCAATTTCAAGAGTAAGTAAGTCGTCAAGCTTCCTCACCTCTCACCCAGAAGTAGGCAAGTAAAGAGTAAAGAGTAGGCAAGCCTCCTCACCTCGCACCCATAACCAAGTTGGCAAGCCTCATCGCTTCGCTCACTGAACGTTCGCCGGGTAGCCGAGCCGAGCCATCGAACCAATATAAACAGCCAAGCCAGAGTCGGGTGAGCATCCCTTGGCGTTAGAATGAGTCTTTCCTGGTCCGTGACAAGAGAGAAAGACAAGCAGTTAGGTTAGGCAAGAGAGAGAATTCGTTAGGCAAAAGCCAGAAGTTAAGCAAGAGATAAAGACAACTGGCCTTCCTCCTGCCAAAGAGAATAGGGAAGCGTGGTTCAATTGATTATTGCGGGTTCAAGTGACTTTGGTAGGGTAGGCTAGTAAGATAAGATGCCACTGGTTGAGAAAACGGAGGTGATAACTTACACACTTGTTGGTAGAGATTAATAGATGTGATTTCCATAGTCGACATTTACCGTTAGAAGATGTCTTGTTATGCCCTCACCCATGAATGGATGAGTGACTTCGTTCCTCGCCCCTTTTGGTCGAGTCACTTAACGTACCTAAAGAGTAACACTTTGACATGATCCGTGAGAAGATGTATTGTTTCGCCCTAAAGAGTAACACTTGAGAGTTTGAAGCAATTATAATAACTATATAAGAGAAGACATAACACCTTACTGAAAGGAAAATCCCAAGTCGTTGTAAGTAATGCTCATATAATGTAACTAGAGATAGCATAAAGAAAGGACCGCTCTTCACTTACTAGATATTTCTCGGCTGGCTTAGCTCATCACTTTAAAGAAATAGACTCAGAATTTACTTACGGAGAATATGCTTTGAAGTAATTACGTATAATAAAGTAGTTATAGCCAGGTCTTTCATCTACTTGTGCTCTCCTTCGACCTTCCATTTGATCTACCGGTAGAGTAGTCCTTTCCACATTCTTTTGGCATGCCAGGGCAGTAGGGGTGAGTTAGCGTGTTATGGTAGGCACTAACGTAATTACATATATAAGTAATGAAGCGTGTTTTCCTAAATAAGCTTTATCTAAGCACCGCCATGCATGGCCTTCCTATCTCTCAGCTCTCTCCGCATAGGGAAGGGCTAGCCAAAGGGTATAGGGGTCAAAGGGGAGAGTAGCCTGGGATACGCTTTCTGTCTTCCTCGCTTTCTTCCTCTTATAATCCTTCCTGCTTTGCTTGCTGCCTTCCTTGCTTCCTGCTTCCCCTCAAAGTCAGTCTTTGTCTGGGATCGATGGAATGTTAAAATCCCAAAGGGTAATACGTGGGGGTTGTTCTTTCTCTCGGCGGGCATCTAATTTCTGGGGTACGATGGATAAGCTCATACTTGTGTCGTCCATTTCACCATC
>Ga0316216_1000068_pt1 | contig 14938 bp, 10 predicted proteins | sample NRE6metagenome_FD_207800 | JGI IMG/M metagenome (GOLD analysis project Ga0316216, IMG submission 207800) | Spruce roots microbial communities from Maridalen valley, Oslo, Norway - NRE6 | ecosystem: Host-associated > Plants > Roots > Unclassified | place: Norway: Oslo | collected 2017-09-15
CAATCAGCAGGAAACCAAAAAAATAAAATAAACAATTAAGAAAAATTAAATAGAACGAAAATTTACAATTATTACCCTCTTTTCTTTGTATAATTTCGTTAGAATAGTTTTTAAAATTTATTAAATTATCTAAAAGAGATTAAAAATTTTAAATTATCTTAGTTCAACGATAGAACCCCATTTTTTGTTTTTTTAATAAACAAGACAAAAAAGATCTTTAACAATAATGAAACAAACATTCTAAGTAACTAATTATATCTATTTTTTTTTAAGATATAATATAAAAATTATTAATTTAAAAAATCTCATATTAGATTATAATTAATAATAACACTTTAGTTATAATAAAAAACAAAAACCAAAATAAAATGAATAATAACTGATTATTAGACAATAATATAGATTTCTATTATATCTTAATAGGATCTGGATTAATATTAGGTTGTACTTTATATTACTTAATTAAAAGTAATTATACAGCAATTCCTACTAAAAATATGGAACCTCTTACTTATGAAGAAATAGAAACTATTATAAATGAAAATATGGAACCTTTTACTGATGGAGATGTAGAAGATTTTATAACTGATAGTGATTTTGAATCAGATGTAGTCTCTGAAATGCACTTTGATAGTGATAGTACATCTGATATTGAAAGTGTATTAAATGATCCAGATATCTTTTTCATGCCAAATGTAGATTTTGATGTATGTCCTATTGAGGAATTAAAATTTTTTGAGTTCAGTAGCTTATATTCTAGAGAAATTATTGAACATGATATTTCTGACGAAGATATAATGGAATTTATATCTTGATTTTCAAAGGAAGATTTAGCTACAAATTGAATTAATGATGTATTCGTTACAATAATAAATCTATTGTAAAATTGGATGAATTAGCTACAAATTGAATTAATAACTTAATCTTTTTTGTGGTATTTCTATAGTAATATTTGATAAATTTATATATAATATTACCCCCTTTTTAAATAAATAAAAATAATTTATTAAAAGAGTAAACAAGACAAAAAAGATCTTTAACTCTTGTCTAGTAAGTTTACAATACGTTCTTTAATTTATTTTTCTTAATTAATAAATATTATTTTAAGTAGGATCCTCAGAGACTACACGTGAAGCTCATATCCAAAGATATGATGAAGATATAGTCCGACCAGTAGAGAGATCTACTGTTAACACATGATGCCTACACCTGTATCAGCTTTAATTCATGCAGCTACTCTAGTAACTGCTGGATTATATTTATTATTACGATCTTCACCTTTATTAGAATATAGTAGTACAGCTTTATTAATTATTACTTTAACTGGAGCTACTACTGCTTTTTTTGCAGCTACTTGTGGTTTAGTTCAAAATGATTTAAAAAGAATAATTGCTTTTTCAACTATAAGTCAATTAGGATATATGGTTATGGCTGTAGGTTTAAGTCAATATAATGTAGCTTTAATGCATGTAGTAAATCATGCTTTTTTTAAAGCTTTATTATTTTTAGGAGCTGGAGCTGTAATTCATAGTTTTTCCGATCAACAAGATATAAGAAGAATAGGAGGTTTAATAAGATTTTTACCTTTTACTTATACAACTATGTTAGTAGGATCATTATCATTATTAGCTACTCCATGATTAACAGGATTTTATAGTAAAGATTTAATAATAGAATTAGCTTATGGTCAATATAGTTTTAGTGGTACATATGCTTTCATTTTAGGAAGTATAACAGCTGGTTTAACTGCATTTTATTCCTTTAGATTAATTTGTTTAGTTTTCTTAACTGTACCAAATGGACCAAAACAATCTTATTTAAATATTCATGAAGCTAATAATAAAGTAATTATACCCTTATTTTTATTAGCTTTATTTAGTATATTTTTTGGATTTATTTTTTCTGATTTATTTGTAGGTATAGCTAGTGATTTCTTCAGTAATGCAATATTTATTAAACCTAATAATATTTCTTTAATTGAAGCTGAATTTAGTTTACCTTTAATAATAAAATTATTACCTGCTTTATTATCATTATTTGGTGCTAGTTTAGCAATTTTTTTATATCATAAAAGTCCAACATTTATTATTGATTTAACTGATAATTTTATAGGACAAAAAATATATACCTTCTTTAATGGTAAATATTTCTTTGATATAATTTATAATAATTATATTATAAATAAAGGATTAGAATTAGGTTATACCATTTCTAAAGTTTTAGATAGAGGTATAATAGAAATGGTAGGACCTCATGGTTTATCTCAAACTTTTACTAACACAGGTAAAAATATTAGTAAGTTAGATACTGGAGTTATAACTACATATTCTATTTATATTACTTTATCTTTACTTTCTTTAATTTTCTTAATTTTTGCTCCTATTTTAATAGATACTTCTTTATTAAATGAAATAAGATTATTTATTATTTATATAGCTGCTTTAATTATAGTTTTATCTCCTTCTAAACCTTAATTAAATATATTTATTATTAATATTTTAATAAAATTACCCCCTTATAATTTAAGTAAATTTCTTTAATTTATACCATTTATTAACAAATTTAATAATATAACATAATTTATTAATATAAATTCAATCAATGTCTCATTTTTAATTTTTTTAAATTAGTAATAATTTAAAAATGCTTATAATGCAGAGACAGTTCTCTTATAATTAACAAATAATTTTGTTTATTTGAGATCCTCTTATTTTTCATAAAATTTTTAATGCCTCAATTAATACCATTTTATTTTGTTAACCAATTTTCATTCTCATTTTTAACTTTACTTTCTTTAATATATATATTTTCTAAATATGTATTACCATTATTTACTTTTCAACAAGTAATAAGAATGTATATTACTAAATTAAGTAATAAATAATAAGTTAAATTTTTTATTTATAATTATATTTAATTTAAATTAATATTATTTATATAATTATTATTATTACCCTTTTTAGTTTATAATTAATTCTAGTTTATTTTAATAAAATTACCCCCTTTAAAACAATTTATAGATATAAAAGTAATACTATAAATATACTATAGTTAAGATTTCAATATTTTTATAATTTATAATTTATAATTATTTATTTAATTTTATTTAAATATATGAAATAATTGAATAAGATGAATTTTAGGATACTTTAGATATATAATTTATAAAAATATTTGTTTTAATATAAAAAATAATATATCATAGAGTATTAATACTAATAAGTTATATATTATAAAATATTATAATATTAGATAAAATTAAAAGTAGATTAGTAAAACCTAAAAGATAAATAATAAAAAATAATAAGACTAAAAAATGTTTAATACACTATCATTATTTAATACTATATACAATGATGCACCTCAACCATGACAAATAGGGTTTCAAGACAGTGCTGCACCAGGTTTTACTGGGATAATAGAACTACATAATACTATATTTTTTTATTTAATAGTTATTTGTGTTGGAGTATTTTGAGTTTTAGGTTCATCAATATATTATTTTAATATAAAAAATTCACCTATAATTCATAAATATTTAAATCACGGTACATTAATAGAATTAATATGAACAATCACACCAGCTTTAATTTTAATAGCTATAGCTTTCCCAAGTTTTAGATTATTATATTTATTAGATGAAGTAATATCACCTACAATAACAATAAAAGTAGTAGGTCATCAATGATATTGAAGTTATGAATATTCTGATTATGTAACTGAAAGTGGAGAATCTATAGAATTTGATTCATATATGATACCTGATTCTGATTTAGAATTAGGTCAATTTAGATTATTAGATGTTGATAATAAAGTAATTATACCTGTTGATTGTCATATTAGACTAATAATTACTGGAGCTGATGTTATACATTCTTTCGCTGTACCTTCTTTAGGACTTAAAGTAGATGCTGTTCCAGGTAGATTAAATCAATCATCAATAATAGCTGAAAGAACTGGTACATTCTATGGTCAATGTAGTGAAATTTGTGGAGTATGACATGGCTTTATGCCAATAGTGGTTGAAGCTGTATCAGTACAAGATTATTTAGCTTGAGTTGATCAAGCTAATAATTAATTTATTTATTTAAAATTTTTATAATTATATTAATTTATAAATTAACTTTATAATATTTATAATATTAATTATTTTAATAATTACCCCCTATTTATGAAGTAATTTAATAGAATTAATCTTTTTAATTTTTAATAGATTTATTTTAGAGTAATTTACGATTATTCCTGGTACATTTTATTTATCATTATTTAAAATTACATAATCTAAATAATAATTATCAATAGCAAAGATTAATTCTATCTTTCAAATAATTAGAAATGACTCTGGAATAATTATTTTAAAAATTAATATTGGTTTACTTAAATTAATTTTTAGTGTATCTTCTGAATACATTAATGTTGAATAAATAAATAATAAATTCAAATGTAACTACTTAAACTTGATCAAATTCTAAATTATCTAGAAAATGTCTAACTTCAATATAATCATTGAAATAAAATCTAGTTATTATTGGATTAATAAATATGAATAATCTATTTGTGTAAAATTAGTCTAAATATGAAATGTTATTTATTGTCATCAATAAATATTAATTAAAATGTTTAGATTTATGATGAATAAAGTAATAATAATGCAAATAGAATATAATCTTAATATCATTTCGAAATATGAACCAAGATTAAAGCTTAAAAGAAGATTTTAAATAATTACATTCAAAACTTAAAAAATAAATGGAATTAAAAAGTTTAATCCACTTATTTTATATATAATTATAAGAAAAAGTAAAATTGGTAACATTTTCTAATAAGGTGTTAGTCGATTATGAGTGTGAGATTCTTAATATATTCAAATTTTTATTAACCCTTATACATAAAAGTATTAGCAAATAAAAAATTTTGTTTTTTGTTTTTAATCTTATTTTATATTGATTAATATATAAACTTAATAAAATTTACTTTTTAAAAATAAATTTTATTATTGAAAGCCTATAATTTAATGGTAAAATGATTTCTTGATGAGAAATTTATAGAAGTTCAAATCTTCTTAGGCTTAAATAAGATTTATATTAACAAAAAATCAATAAACTAATAACATTGTCAGAATATTTAAACAATTATTTATTTTAAAAATATTAAACAAATGTTTAATAATTATAATAATATTATTCTTAAATGAATAATTAAATAATAATAAATGGATTATTTCTTTTTATATAAATTTATTCTTAAATGATTAACTACAAATTAACTTAAAAAAATTTTGTTTTTTGTTTTATTATTATCTTAAATAAAAATTAATTTATATTAGAAAATTAAATAACTATTTAAGATATTTCTATTCACTATTAATTAAAATAGGGTAAAATACCATAATTAATACTTTATAACATTTCAAAATTAATAAGATTATATATCTCATAAATTTAATAAAAATATAAAAGAATATATATAAAAATATAAAAAAGATTATTAATTGAAATTCAAATGTAATGTAAATATAAATGAGATTATTAAAAACTAATGTTATATTAAGATTATTAAATTCTTATATTGTAGATTCACCTCAACCAGCTAATATATCTTATTTATGAAATTTTGGTTCTTTATTAGGAACTTGTTTAGTGATACAAATATTAACAGGAGTATTTTTAGCAATGCATTATCAACCTCATGTAGATTTTGCTTTTAATAGTGTAGAACATATTATGAGAGATGTTAATGCAGGTTGAATCTTAAGATATACACATGCTAATGTAGCTTCATTTTTTTTTATTTTTGTTTATGCTCATATAGCTAGAGGATTATATTATAGTTCTTATAAATCACCTAGAATTTTAGTATGAAGTATAGGAGTAATAATTTTAATATTAATGATGGCTATAGCTTTTTTAGGATATGTATTACCTTATGGTCAAATGAGTTTATGAGGTTTCTTTAATAAGCCTCAAATGTATAATTTGTTTTTAATTTGTTTATCTTTATTATTAATAACACCTATTTATTTAAATAATAAACCTAAAGTAAGTAGACTTAAAGGTATTTATAGAATAGGGGCTCATAATACAGATATTATCTCTATTATATTTGGATCTTTACTTGGAAAAACTCATGGTGAAAAAATATTCTTAAGATTAGGAACTAGATTCAATTTTTATCAAGAAGCTGTTCATGTAGAATATATGTTGTTCTTACATAAATTATTATCTGAATTAAGTTATTGTAATTCTAAATTACCTGTTATTACAACCAGATTAGGTAGTAAAGGTAAAATAAGAAAAATAGTTAGATTTTCAACTTGAACTTATACTAGTTTTAATTGAATTTATGATCTATGATACAATAATAAAATTAAACATGTACCAAAATGTATCGAGAAATATTTAACTCCATTACGCTTTAGCTATTTGAATTATGGATGATGGAGCTAAAGTAGGTAAAGGTTTAAAATTTTGTACTAATTCTTTTTCTTATAATGATTGTTTACTTATTATAAAAGCTTTAAATAATAATTTTAATATTAAAGCTTCTATTCAATCAGCAGGAAAAAAAGATCAATATATAATTTATATATGAAAAGAATCTATGACAGATCTGATAAATATAGTATCTCCTTATATAGTACCTGATATGAGATATAAATTAAATTAAATTAAATTAAAAATAAATATACATAGTTATAATGTTAAATATAAAGCAATTTTTACTAAAAATTTATATAATGAACTTTATAGCAATACTGATGAAAACAGGTCAAAGATGTTTGTTTAGCATTAAGACCGTCGGTAGAGTAAACTATCGCGACAGACTGGCTCATCGGTGGGTGTCTGAAATGATGCTTAATGTACAGTCGAAATCTTTATTCATTATAATTATATGAAATTATAACATTTATTATAATGAAGCACAAGGCATTATATTTGTATTATAAAATTTTAAGGGTTTAAATACAAATGTTAAATAAAAATTATTTATTTTTAAGACTTAAATAGATAAGTCACCTTCTTAATTCAATTATTCAACCTAATAAATATTAAGAATAAAATAAAAGTTAACTCTAAATAACTTAACTTCTAATCTCTAAAAAAACAAAATAATTAGAGGATTTATAAAATAACATAAAAGAGTATTAATACAATACAAATTTTTTTTAATATAACATTTATTATCATTACTTTTTAAACATTAGATTTAATTAAGTATAGATCATCTGTTATCGTGATTAAGTTTTAATTAACTTAATACTAATTTTAGACACAAACAATTATTATATAATAATGAATATAAATTTAATTTTTGAAACTATATTAATTTTATTTGCTATATTAGCTAGTAATGGAATTATTTATAGTCTTACAATTTTTAACTTAAATACAAAAAATTATTCTGAAAATATATCTGTTATAAGAAATAATTCAGAAAAAGATGGATTAGTTCTTTCATCATTAATAGCATCAAATCCTATTAGCTTAACTTCATCAGAATCAAATGCATCTCAAACTTTAAGTGTAATTTCATCAGAATCAAGTGCATCTCAAACTTTAAGTGTAACTTCATCAGAAACAAATGTTTCTCAAACTTTAAGTGTAACTTCATCAGAAACAAATGTATCTCAAGATATATTTGATAGTGATAATTTAATAAATTCAGAAGTAAGTGAAGGAATGATGAGTCATACTCAAAATCCATCTTTCTCAAGTATAAATGAAGGAATTATACCTTCTAATGGAGATATATTTGATCATACTACTTCATTTGATAGTCTAACTATATTAAATAGTCAAAGTTTTGAAGAATGAAGAGAGATTGCAATGGAATTACATGAACACCCTATTAATACACCAGCCGGTATACTTCAACAAATAAAATTTGAAGAATTAAATATCCTTTATAGTCAAGATATTATTCATTATGCTATAACTCAAACAGAATTAAGACTTATAATTGAACATCTTCCAGCAATGAGTTTATTTAATCCGGAGATTAATCATTTGATTCTTACTATAATGTCTTATTATCATCTATAGTTAAAATCTTAATGATTTGATTAACCCTTCTTTATAAATATTACCCCCTTTAAAGGATTTAATGTTAATTGGTTTAACTGTAAAATTTAGCGAGGTTTATAATGAAGTTCGATTCTTCTAAATTCTAAAAATGAAATCTAAATTATAAATTCCATAATAAATTTGTATACTAATTTTTAAAAATAAAATTAGAGGTTAAAATTAAAAAAACAAAAATGAGTTAATGCGAAATTCTAGTTAGATTTCCCGAATTAGGAACAATCATGTTCTTTCTATGTACTCATAGAATCATAAGCTACAAAAATTAGGCTATAATTTTAATTAATTTAATCTCTTATTTTTTGTAATATTATTAAAGGAATAAAAGAGTAAACATGACAAAAGAGTATAAAAAATTTATTTGTGTTTACTTTCTTTATGTTATGTTTACATAACCCTTAAAATTTATAATGCAATTATATAAAAATAAAATAATTATAATGTACATGATTTACTTGTTTTAAACATATTAAGCTTAAGCTAGAATAGGTAAATTAAAGATTTGGCTACAGTAATTACTAATTTATTATCAGCAGTACCTTTTTTTGGACAAGATTTAGTAGAATTAATATGAGGAGGATTTAGTGTAAGCAATGCTACACTTAACAGATTTTTCTCTCTTCATTTCTTATTACCTTTTTTATTAGCTGCTTTAGTAATAGCTCATTTAATGGCTCTTCACACACATGGATCAAATAATCCTAATGGTATATCTTCAAATGGAGATAGATATGCAATGCATCCTTATTTTACATTTAAAGATCTTGTAACAATTTTTGCATTTTTATTAGCTTTATCTGTTATAGTTTTCTTCTATCCTAATTTATTAGGACATAGTGATAATTATATTCCAGCTAATCCTATGAGTACACCTCCTTCTATAGTTCCTGAATGATATCTTTTACCATTTTATGCTATATTAAGATCTATACCTAATAAATTATTAGGAGTTATAGCTATGTTTGGTTCATTATTAATTTTATTAATATTACCTTTAACTGATTTATCTAGAATAAGAGGTAGTCAATTTAGACCAGCTATGAAATTAGGTCTATGATTCTTTATTGTAAATTTTGTAATATTAATGTGAATTGGATCTCAACATCCTGAAAGTCCTTTTGTAGAAGTAGGACAATTTGCTACAGCATTTTATTTTGCTTGATTTTTAATAATAGTTCCTATTATTGGTATGGCAGAAAATACTTTAATGGATTTAGCTACAGATAAAATTTAAATATTATTTTAATTTATAATTTTATTATATATAAATTAAAATTTAATTACCCCCTTATATTAATATTTTAAAAGAATACAAATATAAAATCTATAAAAAAGAAAATAAATAATTATTGTTAAACTTTTAATTTATTTAGGATATTTATTAAAAATATGAATAATAATTTAAATATGTCACATTTATTAACAATTTAATTAATTGAATATAAATTATATTAAGAAATTTTATAATAAAATAAGGTAGAATTAGTTTAATTGGCAAAATAACGTCTTGTGGCGACGCTGTTCAGAGTTCAAATCTCTGATTTTACCCTTAATTAATTTAGTTAATAAATTTTTTTTCAATAATAAAATTATTTTATTTAAAGTAATAAATGAGTTAAGATATTTAAACCTGTAAAATTTAATATAAAATTTATATTAAATTTTAAGTTAAAGTTCTAGGTCTATAAATAAACTTATATAAAAATAAAAAGTTTATTTATAAATATCATTGTATATAAATAAAGATAGAAGAATCTTTAGATAAAAAAATAGAAAAATATTAATTTAAACAATAAATATAATAATATCAAATACTTTTTAATTTAAGTTATCATAAATATTTATTAACTATTAATAAGTTAATTTTATACTAAATTAATTTCTTTTTTAAATATGAAATTTTTAATTCTTATACTTAGACTTATTAATATTTAGATTATATCGGTAATATTTTATTAAAACATAATTTGTATTATTTAATAAAATATATGAACTTAATTAGTCTTGTAAATATATTTTCCTTCTAACTCATTTTTCTTTTTTTTATTTAAATAAAATAATAAAAGAAATAAATTATTCAATTAAATTAATTAAGCTGAAATAGTTTAAATGGTTAAAACTTACTATTCATGATGGTAAAATAAAGGTTCAATTCCTTTTTTCAGCTATTGAAATATAAAATAATAAAATGAATTTAAATAAATTTACAAAAGCAGAATGAATCTGAGAAGTTTCTAGTCTTATTTGTCTTATTTCTTCTAATTTTCTTAAGATAGTTGATGTACTTTCTCTAGTTTCATTTAAAGCATTTAAAATTCTTTCTTCTGAAGCTATAGTATTTCGTAATCTTAAGGATTGTAGTTGAGCAAATTGTTCTGAAATTATACTTGCATCAGTCACTCTATCGGCAGTTCAATCATATGGTCAAGAAGTTACTGGAGAAGTTGTCACATTATGTACAGAAGTAAAAACTTTAGTACTTTCTGTAAATCAAGCATGTCCAAGAAACCCAATCATTCCAATGTAAAGAGGAATTCATACGAAATCATTATGCAAGAAATTGTTTAATAAATTCATTTAAAATAATTTTAATTTATAAGTATTGTTGTACTGTTTAATTTTATAAAGAAGTCAAGTATTATGACTTAATAATTGATCAATATATTGAAGCCATTTTTCTATTTAATACTGAAAGAAAGAAAGATGCTCAAATAGTCAATATAAGATTTGCAGAGTTTACTATCTTTTCTAATTGAATTAGATCTATTTGTCGTTTCTAAAACCGAATTTTATAAATTTAATTTAGGGTGTTAGTATTATGTACTACATAACATCGAGAATATAGATACCAAAAGATCAGAAAAACGAAATGATTTGATGAAACTTCGCAAAATATCACCATTATTTATTTTTGTTTTTTAATTCTCATACATATCGTGTTTTAAAGTCTGATTTATCTGTGTTTTTATCATAAAATGATAGTTTTAAAATAAATCGGAATTTACTTAAAACTGTGTGTTTTTGTTTTTGTTTGTTGTTTTTATTTAACAGAATCGAACCAAGGTAAATTAATTTGTTTCTTTTTTAGTTTATTTATATTTTTTAAATAAATAGATAGTTTTAAAACAAATTAAACACATAAAAGTATAGATGACAATTTAGTATAAACATCAAAGTAATTTAAAGGAATTATTAAGGATAACTAGCAAATTTATTAAAAAGGAGGTAGCAAACCAAAAGCCACAAACTTATAAATATTTATATTAAAAGTAAGCAAATTGTGGCGATCCTAAGGGAAACCTTAAATATTAAAACTTCCTGAAGCAAAACATTGTATTAAGGAAAGGAAAGGAAATCAACCGAGACTCCAAAAGTAATGGTGAGTGAAATTGGATTAGCCTAAAAAAATAAATAAATTTTGAAATTATATAATATTAATTATAAAGAATGAAATTGGAATCTCATTAATTATAATATAATTATCATATAATAATTATTTTAATAAAAATTAAATAATTACCAAAGAAGGTATTCAGTCCTGTAAAAATAAAAATTTTTTTTAAAAAATAAGTACAATGAGAGAAAACTTGTTGGAATATAGGGGAACCATCCTCTAAGGCTAAGTATAATAAATTTAGCGATAGTGAAAAGTACTGTAAAGGAAAAGTTGAAATAGTTCGTTGTATAACGAAATGAAATAGTCTTGAATTAGTAATTCTATAAGCAGTTGAAGTTTTAAAAAAATATAAAATGACAACGTACCTTTTGCATAATGGGTCAGTAAGTTAATAATAGTAGCAAGGTTAATTAGCCTTAGCGAAAGCGACTAAATTATTTGTATAATAAAATTATAAATTTTAAAATATTTTTAAAATAATAAAAATAGAATAAATTCCTTATAAATAAATATTAATTATGAAATAAGTGATTTATTTACAAAATAATAATTATGGGATAGTTACTATTATTAGACCCGAAGTCAGTTGATCTTTCCAAAACCAGATTATAATGGATCGAACGGTTGAATGTTGCAGAATTCTCCGAAGAGTTTTGGAAAGTGGTGAAATGCCAATCTGAACTGGTGATAGCTGGTTTTCTACGAAACATATTTAAGTATGACATCTATGAATAAATTTATGGAGGTACAGCACGGTAATTCCCAACTAATAATAAAAAATCTTTTTATTAAAAGTTTAGGTTGAGGGGATCTCGAAAATCTTACCAATGGAAATGAAACTCGGAATAACATAAATTGATAATAGATATTCAGACTATTCATGATAAGTTGAATAGTCAAGACGGAAACAGCCGAGAACATGGATCAAGGTCCCAAATGATTATTAAGTGAAATTAAAGGAAGTAATAGATTGAATGCAGCTGTAAAGTGAGCCTGGTAGTCGCTATCTTTTAATGACCGTTGTAACAACGTAGCAGCCCTTAGACTATTGCGCCATAAATTTAACGGGTCTTAAATAATCAACCGATATCCTGTTAATTATAAATATAAATTAATTTATATTTATAAATTAGGTAGTAGAACATTCAGTATAATTAATGATAAACAGTGTTTCATTGTTTGAAAATAACTGAAGAGATAATGCTGACATGAGTAACGTAAAGAAGTTATAATACTTCTCGCCAAATACAAAAGGGTTATAAGGAAAGGTTAAACCACCTTATGTTAATGCGGCCTCTAAGGTTCAGAACCAAAGTTTTGACTGATGAGTAAAATATTGAAAATCTATAATTATAATAGATCAGGAAAATTAAATATTTATAATTTATAATTAAATTATTAACTACCGTACCCTAAACCGACACAGGTTTGTAAGTAGAGTATACTAAGGCGAAGAGCTAAAAGTTGTTAAGGAACTCGGCAAATTGTTCTCATAAGTTTGACAATAAGAGAAACCATATAAAATTTAAATTAACCATAATTTAATTTATTATAAGGTATAATAAAATCGGAGGCCACGACTGTTTACTAAAAACACAATTCAGAGCAATGATTAAGATAATAGTATTCTGAATGAAATTTGCTCAATGCCATTAATATAAAAGAGGTAATTTTAAAGTTACTAATTGAAAGTCTGGTTAATAGCGGTCTTAACTATGAGGATCCTAAGGTAGCAAAATAAATTGGCCATTAAATGTGGTCTAGTATCAATAATGTAACGATGGTCTCACTGTCTCTACAACTTGCTCAGTGAAATTGAATTGCGAGTGCAGATGCTCGCTATCTTCAGAGGGACGGGAAGACCCTATGCAGCTTTACTATAGTTAGTTATTATAATGATTTAAATTCAATTAATAGTAATTAGGGATGTCGATAGACAAAAATTTGGAAAACCTTAAAATATGAATTAAATCATTGTTTACCTTATAAATTGAAATTTAAGGGATAAATGACTAATTGGTAGTTTGACTGGGGCGGTCGTCTTTAAAAAAGTAGCAAAGTACATCCAAAGATTTTAATAAATTTATAATATTATAATTATTTATTATAATATACAGACAAAAAATTTTGAATTCTCTAATATAAATAAGAATTAAATAAAAATAAAACTTAATAAATTTGTTTTATTATTACAAGGTATAGCTAGAAATTGAATGGAAATCAATAAATTAGTGAAAAATTTTGAATAGTATAATGGCGGAAAGCATACCTAACTGAAAGACTTAGAAGTCAAACAGATATGTAAGTAGGGCATAGTGACCCCTCGCTATAAAATGGAATAGACGGGGATCAATCGATAAAAGTTACGCTAGGGATAACAGGCTGATAGCCGGCAAGAGTACACATTGTTCCGGCTGTTTGGCACCTCGATGTCGACTCATCCTATCCTCCGGGTGAAGAAGCTTGGAAGGGTTCGGCTGTTCGCCGATTAAAAGGGTACGCGAGTTGGGTTTAATACGACGTGAGTCAGTATGGTCCCTATCTTCTGAAGAGATAAATAGTAAAAAGGGGAAGACCTTCTAGTACGAAAGGATCAATAGGCTGTGTTTCTCTAGTGCACCAATTGTTGAATTTAATTAATTAAATTAGCATAGTTGGGTAGCCACAAACATATTAGATAAGCGCTGAATGTATATAAAGCAAGAAACTAACCCCTAGATACTATCTTAAATTTATTTCTATTATTTATTTATTAAATAATATTTCTTTTTATTATATTAATCCATATTATAATCTAAGAAATGAAATAATATTTAATTTTATAAGAAAAAGAACATTTCTTAATAGGATGCAAATGTAAGTAACTGTGAATTATTTAGTTTAGCATTACTAATTTATAAACAAGACTTGATGTTTAAAATTGTCCAGTTTCTGTACCAGTTCTGTATAGAATAGTAGTCTTCACCTATAAAATATAGATTTCTTATTTAGATATTTTATAGGGATTATATTATTAAACTAATGAGGACTCGAACCTCAGATATGAAAAGATTATCACCCGATTTTAGTTTTTTCAACATCTGAATAATCAATAACTTTTCCTTTATCTTGATTTTTAATTACTTCTAAATCATATAATTCTTCATTTGATTCTATTTCTTTAAAATATCGTTTATATTCTTCTTGAGGATCTAGAAAAACAGGAGTATTACTCCCATCCTCATTTCCATCTTTCCCTAAATATTAGCTGTTTGTATGTGCATTCCTCAGTTTTTATGATTTTAAAAAGTGGAATATTCTTAAAATTAGCTACTTTTTAAAAAAGTTGAAAACTACTACACATTAAATACAATAATTTTATATAACTTAGAGGAATCGTACATCAAATATAAAATTTTATAGAATTAAAAAGAATCGAACTTTTTATACCATTCTGCGTTAGAAATGGTAGTTAATAACC
>Ga0316216_1000069_pt1 | contig 14904 bp, 8 predicted proteins | sample NRE6metagenome_FD_207800 | JGI IMG/M metagenome (GOLD analysis project Ga0316216, IMG submission 207800) | Spruce roots microbial communities from Maridalen valley, Oslo, Norway - NRE6 | ecosystem: Host-associated > Plants > Roots > Unclassified | place: Norway: Oslo | collected 2017-09-15
CATATGGGTGAGGGAGCTCTCGCTATGAGAAGAATAGCGGTGAAAAACAAGCCAGCGACTTAGTGGAAACGTTAAATCCGTGTGAAGGCTCATTTCAGAAATTGGATTCGGCGCTGGTCCGTTAGAAGGAGGCTACTTGAAAGGAAGGCTACTTGAGGCGATGCGACTTGATCCCAAGCGAAGGTAAGGCGACTTGAGCCGACTTGAGGCAATGCGACTTGAGGCTACTTGATCCGTGAGAGGAAGCCTGTAGACGACTTGATCCGTGAGAAGAGGCTTCATATCCGGGGTTTGATCCGTTAGAGGCGATTTGATCCGTTAGAGGATTCTTTTTCTCCGTGATTTTTCTCCGTGAGATGAGGCTATCCGTTAGAAGAGGTATTGTTTTGCCCTAAAGAGTAACACTTTCTTTTTAGTCCTTTATGAACACCCCAAAGGTACGAAGTCGCTCATCCATTCATGGGTGAGGGTTTGAACGCTCGACCATAGGGGAGAGGAACGAAGTCGCTCGACCAAGGGGAGAAAAGAGCTATAAATAGGATATTCTCCTTCCTTTGGTTGGTAGCGAGGCTTGGCCAACGGAGAAGAAAATGATGCTTCCCCTTGACCCCTTGACGAGGTATGATCGAAAACACCTTGACCCCTTGAGCTTGGAGCGCTTACGCGGGTTGAGGAATCATTAAAAAAACCGCTTGCTTGAGTTAGCTTGGTGGTTGGATCAGACTGCTTGCTTTTGTGTTACCGCTACTTAATCGTTACCCTTGCTATTGCCATGCTTACACTGGACAGAAGCTTCGACACTTGAGCTTGGTTGGATAGATACCTTCCCCATGATTGTTGGGGCGCTATCGCTTGTATGGGTTGCCAAAAAAAGGATCCCACTACCTGATCGTTGGAGCGCTATCGCTTGTATGGGTTGCCACAGAAAGAACCCCACTACCTTATCGCTATCGCTTGCCCCCATGATATGAGGACCCATGCTCCATCACCCCTTCCACACTGGAAACGGTACGGTACTATGTTAGGACATCGACGAAAGCTATAAGCTAATTGGGTCATCCATTCCCACTAGACTATTTCCAACATTCAACTATTTCCAATATGACCACTAGACTATTTCACTATGAACTGAAACTATGACCTTCCCAATCTAAGACCATCCCCATCCACTATTTCCAATATGACCACTAGACTATTTCTAACAAATACATCGAGAGCCTAACAATTCAAATAACAACAACTAATGCTACTACTAACAAGACCAATCAACTCCCAATCCACTAATTCCAATATGACCACTAGACTCTCTATGACCTTCAACTAACAACTATCGAGGGATATCAATTCGACTAATACAGCGGGAACATCGAGAGCTAACAACCCCCCTATAAACAACAACCCTTCAAGACCAATTCAATCCCCATATACTTTCACTAGTCCCATCAAATAAAAACATCCAACGGTGAAAGAAGTGTCACCTCTTTCTTAATCGCTTCGCTCATTGGGCATTGGCCACTATAAACCTTTTATAATCGTGCTATTGAGGATAGAAAGAACAACTTCTGGTTCGATTGCCTTGGGTCCGACAGAGAGAGCGAACAAGAGGTAGCGGGGCCTAAGTAACCATGTTTCGATGATCCCGGGTGAATGGGAACCTTGTTTCGACGAGACTGCCTTATGACCCTTGCCTTAGGCTTCTCTGTAAGCCATGAGCGATAGCGAACGGGGAAAGCTCTTGGTTGGATAATAGTTGGAGAAGAAAGACCGATTGGCTCTTAAGGGGTAATAATAACCAACGCTCCACAAACAACAGGAAGAAGGATGGAAGATCCATTTGTTGATTGGACCATTAAGAGGGGGAGATTATGACCTTTAGAACTGCTGATCTTGACTATCTTTCTTAGCTTCTCTTTAAGACATATAGGACTTAAGACAGATACGCGCTCGCTTACTCCCCTTGGCCTTGGAGGGGATCTCGCACGGGGAACTCAACCTTGAGCGAACAAGAGGAGAGGGCCTAAGCTTATGGGAAGGAAGTTCAGTGAGTCCATAGACAATGGTTCTATTATATGAGCCGTATAGAGCTATATATTGGACCAGGAATAGGGGGATATTATGACCCTTAGTTCCGGTGAAACTGCCTATCAATCTTATCCTTTCTTTCAACCATTAGCGTGAGCGATTAAACGGCTAAAGCAGGCGAGGTAAGAGTTTCAACAGCATCAAAGCACGCATAAACAGGACCCACATCCTTTCCTGAGAAAGCCAGCAGCTTGCCTAGCGTACCTTCCAGTAGCATTCCAGTAGTAATAGAACTGCCTTTACAACGGGCTATTGAAAGTAAGGGACCAATTAAGCTCTGTCTGAAGCCCCGACAAGCACGCAAGGAAACGGCGCCACCATAAATCCCAGCTACAGCCAAGTCAGCTCATGTTAAGCCTGCACCTGTAAGAGCAACAAATAGCGGATTCGTGGTGGGATGGACGAATGAAAGAAGCTTAACCCCCTTTCCTGAGTAGGTGGAACCCTATTGGAGTAAAGAGGAACCACCCCTGCTCCGAATAGCTGGATGGCATCCGATTAGCCTAAGGTGAAACCCCTGACCAAATTAGGACTACGGTCATCCTTTAGTTTAGGCCGTAGTAGCGTTCAGTAGCATAAGTTTTAAGTGGTCCAACATTGGATCTCACTAATCAGTGCAAGGCCATAAACCTAGGATCTGAAACTGAACCTGGAAGGAACCGGATCTTTCCTATATGGATCTGGATTAATGGTATAAACACTAATTCGGAATGCTTTCACCTCTGTCTCGGACTTATTCTCGATGAAAGACTAAATATGCAATGATTGTTATTAACGATGCGCTCATGAAACTTTTATGGCTCATCATTTGCTTGCTACCGAACATGATCTCGCAACAAAGCTACGTGAACCAACTAATCATAGTGAACTTGAACTTGGTAGTCGTAATAATACTTAATCTCTCTAACCCATAAGTGAGATGTTGGTTGTTTGTTTCATGCTTGAGTCCTGTGTTCGACCTTATTATACGATGCAGCAGGGTCCTCGAGTTGAGTGAACTGTTGTGTTGATCGCTGTATGGCTGGTGAGCGGTGCTGTTAGTAATCAAAGTCTGGGTAGTTGTATTAGTAAACCCTTTATGCAAAGCTGTGTTTAAGTCAAGGCTAAGGGTGAGGTCCTGTGTTGTTGTTCCTAATAGAGTATCATCTATCTAATCTAGTCTAATGTTTCTCATTATCATATTTATAATCGAGTATAATCTTCCTAATGCTCCTCATACTAAAAGGTAAAAGAGAATATTCCTAATGTTGAGTATATTACTAATGGGAAGATATATATATATAATCCCTAATATAGATAGAAGAACAAAATGAGTCTAGTATTGGTGGATATAACAGAATCTCCACTAATATAAAATCCTACTTGTCTTATCCTACTTGTCTTATTCAACTACACTGAAACTTCTGCTTCTTAGGCTGCTTTCCATGCTCCCCATGTACTCTATCTACTATAGGTGCTTTAGGTCCCTTCATCACTGGCTCGGATGCTTCTTCATCATTTGGACCTGGCACTATAACTGGCTCTTCATTCCTGGCCTTAGATGCCTTGATAAATCCTTCCAGCCTATAAGGCTTTTATGATTGCTGGTGGGAACAGATGTTGGAGTATGCCTGGGAACAGATGGGAACAGAAGTGATAAGCCTTAGAATGGATAGATGGTTTAATGGATGGCAAGAGTAAACCCTTTAAAGGTTTAGCAGCGTCTTTAGCAGCAATAGCCCAATAGTAATAATTGCCTATGTTCAAAAGTCACTATGATCGGAATAATAGATGATCGGGATTGAGGATACACACTGTACTTTCATCAGCACCTTCATCAGCATCATTATTAGCATCATTAGTCTTCCGTGATCGGGAGGATACACACTGCACTTTAATAAGCATCATTAGTCTTCCGTTTTCCTAATCCCATCATTAGCCAGTGATGCGATGGCGGTCCCTCATCAATCGACCATCAAACAATCAATCTTATAGCAAGAGCAGGGGTCTAATATCCATATAGCAAGAGTAGGGCCATTATAGCAAGCATGGGAAAGTGGAAATATATATTTTTGGAAAGTGGGTCTAATATCCATTATAGCCATCAGGGGAAAGCAGGGGTCTACTATCCGTTATCGATCCCAATATAGATATAAAAAGCAGGGGTCATATATATATATATATGCTTCCTTACTGCCATGGGACGGGATGCTCACAAGACCTGTGCAAGCGATTCTAGCCTTACCAGCAGGGCAGCGAATGCAACTATGGATGCCAAGGGTACACAGGTCAGGGGCAGGAGGCAGCGGAATGCAGAGCAACACCGCAAGGCCGCAATCCTTACACTACGCACTACACACACTCGGGAGGAAATGCACCATGGGATCTACATCCTAACATCCAGCCGGGGGAAACATTTTCATATGCTATCACTAGGAATCCAGCCCCTCTATAACTAGCTACGGGCTATCACTAGCTACGGAGCGTAAACACGCCATTGGATCAAATAAAATATTTTAAGCCATCAGAAGATTCGTCAACTGCTGTATCCGATCCATTGTATACGTATACATATCCATCCAGCCCGAGGAATGCTATCACTAGCTCCGGATTGAATACACTCCTCCTTCCAATGAGAAATACTGGCTATCCACTGAGCTATCCACTTATTGAGATGAGAGCGGAGGAGATACAGAGTTTTAAATACTGGCTATTCACTTATACTGGCTATCCACTGAGTGAGATGAGAGCGGGGGAGATACCATCCAAAGACATACATATACAGTCAGTCGTCCATCCATCCTCAAGTAAACAGCAGCCTATGTTGCTATGTTGGTTGTTTGGGTCAACAGCATCCATCCAGATAAATATATATATAAAGTAAGTCCATCTGAGAGAGATAGCCATTCACAGCTATGAGATGAGAAGGATAGACATCCTATCTACCTGCCATCTGAGAGAGATAGACATCGGATACACTGTACACGGGGAGAGAGACATCCATGCAATAAACTCCACACGGGGGCAACACGGGGACCTTAACTACACTACACACAGGGGCCTTACAGTCTGTGAACCCGGGCGATCCTGCCTACTACTTGTCCTCCTGCCTACTTGTTATCCTACCTACTTTCCTCCTGCCGAAGTCATCAAGTCAAGTTACTGAAGCAATACTCTTGCTTGAATACTTCTTTCTTGCAACCTGAGTGTTATAAGTTCTGAGGAGTGAGAGTTCATTGCTATTTAGAAGTTAAAGCCATGTGTGATAAGGAAGCTCTACTGCTGAGCCTATGAGAATATCAGCCCAATCCTCCGTATACCTATTATCAAGACCTATTATCAGCCCGATCCATATACTAAGATAGATCTCAGATAAGGGGAAGCTCTACTGAACTGAGCCTATTAGAAGCCTGATCCTCCATATACGAAGACGAAGATAGATCTCAGATCTTGATTGAGTCTTTTACCCAACCGCGTTCTACTTAGCTCTGAAGTGTCAATAGCTTCGGGCAGTGTGTTTATGAACCCTTGGAACTGTTGCTGATGGTCAGAACCCGGGTGGTTGCAGCGATGATCCATCCGCCCCATCCTATCATCTCAGAACAGATAGTCTAGTTTCTACAGCTCCGAAGGCACTATATATATTCCTCAGCTGGCGGATTCCCATGATGCATCTCTAGTATATAGAGATCCGAAGGCCAAACCCTCAGCCGGCGGATTACCATGATGCCGGGGGGACACGCCCCAAACAACCATCTCATTTCAAGGATTATTAATACTACTGGACTGTATACTGTATACGTCTTACTACTAAACTGTATATATGTAAATACATATTGAATATGACTACTATAATGAATATTCTAAGTGTACAGTGATAATAGCCGCAGTTCAGCTGTAATAAATGTATTAGAAACAACCTTCTCGCCTCCTGAGACCACCACTTTGACCCGTTTTATAACCTACCTCTTTCTATTTTGCCTTTTCTGCCTTAATGATGGCCTGGTGATCTGCTCCCATGTACCCGGGTACTACTGCTATTATTTGCTGGCGAATTCTGTTTGTTAAGTAGGGGCGAACCAAGGAGCGGCCCCCGAACTGCGTTACCAAAGCGAGAACAGCTTGGACAGTTCGCCGATCAAACTCGGAGGCCGTGGGTTCAAATCCCACTCACCGCCCCTAGGTGTAGCATCGCCCCTAGGTAGCAAAGTCACCCAATGAATACCAGCAGGCTCAATGGTGCATTGTATATAGACAAATATTATTATTGACCTAAGCGGAACAAACAGTGTGACGAGTCATCTGACTAACAGCACCATGTTCCATCCATTCTGGATTGATGTCTGAGCCGACTAATGACTAGAACATCACAGAAACAGAAAGTCGGAGGTGCACTGCCTTGGTCAATGAATAATAACACAGCGAGGTGTCCCGATTGAGCCCTCGTTTGGTAACCTTGTTAGTCCCTGCTGCCACCCACCCACCATGGGCGAAGCCAGCGCTTTATCTTCAATCCTGGGGCAATTGACAAACATCTACCACGTAGGAGCCAGCCGTTTATCGCCCTTTTCTCGATCTGACCTCCCGCCTCTTTGGTCAATATCAATCGCTCTCCCAAGAGTAACAAGCAGGGGGTAAGCCGTTGGGATTGAGAACAAATGAGAAGTCAAATCGGAAAATATCGTGTGCATCGGTTCATGTATCCGGACTTTATAGTCCACTATTATTAATTCAACTGATCTAACGAGACTAGTATTATTTCTAGCTCTTTTGTTTCTCCTATTTCGCGACTAACCAACCCTTTCCATTCACCCTCCACCCACCACGGGCACGGGCGGCGCATACCGTTTCTCGTGAGTTTCCAACAAAAACCAAACCACGAGTCTAAGGGGTTAAATAGATGTAAATGGAGAGAAACGAAGCGCTTGGAACACATTGACGGATGTGTTGTGTTGACTCACCCTGCCTTTTAGCGACCCCCCGAGTCGACCTGCCCCTAAATGCTATTACAACCTCGCTATTTCCATCTAAGCCTTATTCCCCCAATACTCGTGGATCATGCTTAATACGCCTGATACCTCCTTTTTACCTTTTGCCTTCATCAACAGAACAGAATCACCAAGTTAACAGTCAACAGAAAGAATCCGAAAGAAAAGAAGCCATTTGCCTTTTCATTTGATATTCTTATTTATGCAAAACCCCCGGTTGAAGGGGCACGAGTAGGGGGATTATTGATTTTAAGTAATGGTTCTATTTAGGATGCGCAAGCAAGCTCGACTATAAGGAGAGGATGCCCCCGGCAGGGCTCGACCGTAGGGAGAGGAATTTTGCCTTTTCAGAAATCATTAATCAATGATGATTGGGCAGATTGAGTCAATTGCTTTGAGGTTCAGCGCCTTTACCCTTGCTTTCTGATACCTCTTTACCTTTTTACCTCATCAACAGAAGCCGGCCGGGTGGAGCCAGCAAGTCCAACTGAAAGAAGATGCCATTGGCCAGGGCCACTGCCAAGTTCACCTAGCCTTGCCGTAAGCCTTTCAAATGAAGAAGCAAGTACCACACCTGCCTCACCAGGTCCCACAGATAGATGTACCTAACCTTTTGCCAGAAGCCCTTGCCTTTTCTAAAGAAGCCTTTAACAACCAGGCCAAAAGAATATGACTTTAGCCTTTTACCTATAATATCACCTTAGGCCTTCATCAACATAAGCATCACACAAACTTATGCCTATCACCCACCAAGTACAACAGAAGGAATAAGCCCAGCATTTTTGTATAATTACGTATATAATGCAACCCGATAAACTGACCCATCTGCCAACAAAGGCGTTAACCCCAGATTACCCAGTACGCTTTCTGCCCGCTTTCCGTTCAATCCGCAACAGCCCACATCTTACCAGAGAGGCGTTACAACTGACCCATCTCAAAGCCCCAGCATTACCAGCTCACGGCCCGATCAACTCCCCATATCACATCCCAATATGAGGTGACATCCACAGAGAAGGCCCTCCTATACTACTCTAAGAGAGAACTAAAGAGAAAGGCAAGTGAAGTTGTTGAACTCTAGAAAGAAGTCTCATTTAAACTATGCACAGACAGTTTGGGTGAGTCCGGTCCCACAGTTGGTGGGTGCCGTTACACAAGCGGTTACACAACAGGGTAGTGCCCAGTAGACCTACTATACCGCTACTACTCTACAACTAGTAGTTCTACTCTACAGCTTCAGACTACTGCTAATAATTGACTATATGGGGCCTTAGGGCAAGTAAGAAATAAAGTGTCCATAGGGCAGTCCATAGGGCCTACGGAAGTTTCTTTTCTTCATAATACTGAACCCCTTTTTATGAAGTTTATATATGTTTTGCGAGATGGATTCAATAAGTTCCTCTCTACGAACTAGAGATATAGATCTCTCTCTACTCGAAAAAGAAAGAAATCTACATACTCTGTGACATTCTATGTGTGCTTTTAGTTAATGCCACGTTAGCCCCATGTTCCCACCTTAAGACATTGAGCCATTTATGTTGTTTACTTACGAGCATATTGATTGAGCCATGTTTTCACCAGAAAGACAATATTGATTGATCATTGTAATACCTGGGTTCGGAGCAGGCACAAAGTCTTGGTGGGCCAGATTCAGAAAACATACTCATTCGCTATTTTCGTCTAATCAAATCTCTATTCTTTAGGAGGTACAAGGCATAATTCCTATTCCTACTCATCAGGGCACATAAATGGATTTTATTCTTCCAGAAGCCAGATGTCTTTAACCTTATAGCCAAGAGCCTTTAAACCCTTAGCCCACACCAGGTCCAACAAGTTCAACAGAAGCCTTCTTTTGTCTCTCAACAGATGTAGACGGGAGCCAGTCGATATAAAACCTGCTGCTGTTACTGACGTTTATTCACAATAATCTCAAGAGCCGAGTCCAATTGATTTTCAGGAGCGAGCTGGAGCGTCTTATGCCGGGATTAGGATTCTGCCAACCGAGAGTATTCAACCAGGAGATTATGTAACCCCCATTACCACTAGACGATATTGATTTATCGATGGCCTCAGGTTCGGTCGGGGCAAAGGTTGGTTGGACAATTCTAGCTAGTAGTTCTTAAAGCTAATAGTCTAATATGATAAGTTACAGACTAAAGCTAGGAGTTCTACTCGGAAGCTAATAGTACTTACTGTTGCCGTAGTTCTTTCTGAACTAAAGCTTTAACTCTAAGACAACAAGTTACTTACCTTAAGGCATGGGACTAAGACTAGAGTTAGTCCATTCTCGGGTCTGCCTTTAGTTCGTAAATTCAAATAGAGAGAGCTTTTGAATTAAAGCATAGTCGTTGTTATAAGAACGGAAAGCTACTAACTACATAGGAGTTAGAGAGATTGCAAGAGTGGAAATACAGCTAATTATAAGTCTCATTTAAGTTTCACTACAGCTTCCTTCTTAACTACTGCTTCTGAACTGCTGCTTAGCTCAAGCTAAGAGAAGTTGAACTACACTAGTTGGATCACAGGCTTAGCCAAATAGAAGAAATTGTTGTATCTATTTTGTTCTAAACAAACAGGAAACATTAACACATATTTGCTGAGCATATCTTCTAGAACTAGCTTCAAGTCCATATGCACTAAGAACTCATACCGGTATAATCTAGATATATTATAATTCCCAGTCCTTATATTCTTTATGTTGGGATCTATATATATATTATACTTGCATATCTACGTTGAACTTGTCCTTGTAAGTAATATGGTTTCTTAATGCCTTTTTAGTTCCCTTTCTTAATTCAAATTCCATGGTGACTATTTGGAGCACTGCTATTCTTATTGCTATTGCATAGACGACCTTACTCTAAGCACTACCAAAAGTGTATCTCTATCCTTAGCACCATCCATTTTCCCTAAATAAACAACCAGTTGAATCCATGTTTACAGATTTAAAAACCTTTTCTTTTCATTCATATCCGGTATTCTTGGGGATAGAGGTCTTGGACTCGATAGGAGGTTCTTTCCCTGGTATTGCCTCTGCTTCAACAATTCTTGAATATCCGCGCCTCCCGTCGAAAAGGTTCCTGGTAAAGGCAGCAGGTTATGAAACATCTGCTTAAGCAGCATCACTAGAAGAAGCAGTTGATGAGGTTTCCAGACTCAAGGCTTCCCTCGTCCGGCTCGAGTCAAGATCTGTCGACTAAAATGCGCTTATCCCCTCATTAACAAATATTCATTGAAAGGCCAGGACGGAAGGAATAGGAGTTACATCACAACCTGGTTCCGGGCATTCCTTGGGTAAAACATCTATCACAGGGCGCAAATCAAACATCTCCGGATTGAAAGGCTGGTGGGGAATCTGGAAGGAGGGGAGTTCAACCGCAGAGGTTCAGAATGTACTGACTGAGTCAACGTAAACTGGATCAATAATTGGTTCATCGTGGAATATGGATTTCAATCTTGCGAACCAGAGACTATGGCTGTAATAGCAGCAGTCACTGCCGCGGCTCATATCCTGAATAGGACAAAAAGAAGGGCCACCAAAACTCCCACCTTTCCTTGAGGAAAAGGAGTTAGTTCTTTATCCCGCATTCACACGCCGAATAGCTGGGCCCTCAAGGCCGTAGTAACCCTAACCTAAGGTTCCCGCCCCCTTCCCTATATAGCAGTACTCTAGTTGCACGATGCCCGATCGACTCAATTCACTGGTCGGGGCTTCCCCTGCCTGCCCGCCTATTTACGCTTAAGCATATTATGCTGTTGTTGCTTAGGTTCACGGGTCCGGATATTCCCACTGCTCCTATTCCCTCTTCGCCCACTTCGTCTTCTTATTTATCCTTATATTATATTTATTTATTTATTTATTATGGTCATCCGGGCGGGTCCAACTGGAAAAGGCGAGCTTAGGAGTCTATTATCTACGTCAAAACAACTCCGATTGAGATGGAGCACTTACCCTTTCCACAGAATATCGGGCAAGTTTCTTCCCGGATTTCCAACCCTATATATATATATCTGTCATATGGGGATACTGTTTAAGAAAAGAATATATAAAAAATATTATTTACTGTTTATAAAATAGATTATTTATTTATTTCGATTCCCATCTACACTTGAAATTAAATATAATGAAAAGTAGTGGGTGGGATTCTACTATTCCATGTGTGTATGTATGCGTAGCATTTTCCGTTGGTAATTCTAGCACTCACCCTAATAAGAAGTTGGGGTTAGAGAGAAACCTGGACCTTTCATTCCCACCCACTTGGCTCTTTGCGTGGGAGTTATGATCGCTCTGCAAGGCGGCCTAGAGACACTTCACTCCCTAGGTCCCACGTCTACCACTTCAAAAAGAGTCTCCCCGGAACCGGAATGATTCTCCTTGTCCGAATCCCCTTTGAATCCGCAACTATTGGATCTCAGCAAACCGAGTCAGGATCTGAGCACGGAGCACGCGTAATGGTCCTTCAGTGAGAGGACCTAGCTGAACCAGCGGAATATGTCGAACAACATAGTTGAGGCAAGAACAGGTTTTTCGATTCGGCCAGCAAGCAAGCACTTGTAGGGAAGTAGTGATCGGATTTGCGAAAGAAAGAACTTGGATTGCACAACCACCGAGCCTACTCAATCAATCCCTTTCCTTTATTTCTTCGGCTGCGGTTCCTTCATCGACTAAATCCCGAGGATCTTACCTATTCCCTCTCCAGTTGGTTCACATTTGTCTGGTTGAGATAGCTTAGCCCTGTATTTTCCATTTCGACGTTGATCAGAGAGAGCCCTTTTCTATACAAATGAAGCGTCGAATTGAAAGCGAACTCCCTTTTCTATATAATAATTGAAAGCCCTCCGTAAATTCTTTCTTTATGGCTCTTTATTAAAATAGGGAGAGTCGAGTCTATTATCTACGTATGCTCTTTCCGGGGGAACTTATTGTTTCCCGGTGGAGCCCAGTCCTGTTGAATGGGCGAGGTCTGGCGCTCTCACTCGTCGGAATGTGATCTGCAGGAGTCGTGGGAAGAAACCTTTTCTATTTCATAATACAGAGAAAGGTTTAAGCCGATGAACTGGTCTTCATGGTATGTCCCCCACGCACATCAATGGATGAAAAGCCGACAGCTCGATTGGGCAATGTCGCCCTTCTCTCAAGCCCTCCTCTACATAAATACGGTGAAATGTTCTCGGGTCAATGCAAACCCCCATGCAGAAATGTGAACCCCCGTCCAGCGAATAGAGCTTCAATGCCCCCGTTCAATACTGTGGATAGAGAAGCGAACTCTTCCCGGCCAACCTCCCCATGTGACTTTGTTAACACATAGGTAATAGATGACTCTACCCCCCTAGTTGGACGCAACCCCAAAACTGGATAAATCCTGGCTTTTCCAACAGATTTTTATTTAGGCAAATTCTGGCGAGCGAGTGCTATGGAGATCACTTTTTCACAACTAACGTATTCCTCCATTCGCCACAGCTTTAGTATTCATCATGCCGTATCTCAGATCAAGGCTTTTTCTGGTTTAGAGTTATAAGGGCGACATCTCTTGTACCCATTCTCCCGATCCCTCGGAACGGCACTGAGAATGAAACGACAATGAATCACGTATGGTTTGGACCCACGATCCAGCTACGGAGAAGAATCAATTCCAGAAATCGTATTCCTCCATTCACTTATTTACATATTAACGCCGATTTTACATATTAGTGATTCTTCAATTATATATGTAATTACGCTCTCCCTCACCCATATGATGAGTGAGCGTTAACACCCTCACCCATGAATGGATGAGCGACTTCATGGGAAATGAAATAATGAAAGGTAGCGTGTGATGATAGAGAGAAAGAAGTTCCCCTTCCAGAGGAGATTGAAAAAAGTGGTTTTCGGGCCGATTAAGACATGCCGCCAGATAATTAGAAAGGAGGAAACCCATTAATGGAAGGCCCCCATGTGCCATACGAATAAGAGAATGCCTAGTGTTGCTAGAGTGAGTTGCCTAGTGGAGCAAGGGGCGAATGACTATGTTCTGTTTTCAACCAATGCTCTCCGATCAATGAGATGCGAAATTCGATGAGACATGCGTAACGAGGAATTTCAAAATATCGAAATTAGTAGCTGTATCCAATGCTAAAATCCGATCTATGATATCAATCTCAAATCCTCTCAATTCGAAGAGATAGATAGCTGTTTGTGCGCCTTCTAATTTAGATATATATGGATTCAACACTGGTTCTCCTATCTATCCTGCATGTTTACATACTGCATCAAGTGGTGTACTTAGGGAATGGTGCTGCTAATAAGGATCACCTCAAATGGCAAAGTGACACCTCACACTCGTAACCTCGTATGAGTCCCTACGGGCGTAGATATGCGAGCAGGTATTCTGCTTCATTTTCAGATTCAGATTAATATCCAGATTACAAATTACAATGGCAAAGGTAAACGCAGAGATGCTATTATTGTATATAAATGTATTTATTATCTATGTATTTATTTCTTGCACAGTAAACGCAGAGATGCTATTATTGTATATAAATGTATTTATTATCTATGTATTTATTTCTTGCACAATGGCAAAGTGAAGCGTAGAGACGCAATAACTAAATCTCTCCAGCGGCATCCATCACATCTACATCTACATCTACTCTCATAGGTCAACTTCTATAATTGTCCCTGATCCAACTAGTTCTAATTAGCTGTAGTGCAACTCTGAGTTCCAGTGGTATACGTGGAGTATAGGAAATAAGTAGGAGTATGGCACCTACCTAGCAATGAGTGATTGGCAATTCTCTTCAATGACTACTTGGCACAGACTGGAGCTTCATGCACTGACAAGAAAGAGCTTCATGCTGGCTGCGCCTTCTAGTTATGTGGCATCGGGACTAGCGTTATCGACTAGCGGCATCGACTCCTGGTCTCAACTAACGACATAGTTCAAACGATAGTTGATTCATCAAGTGTATAAAGATGTATTGATGAGAGATATTGCTTCTCGAGGTGTTCAAGGAAAGATAAAAAAAGAGGAAAGAAAGAGCTCCAAAGGATACACTTTAAGAGCAACTAACGTTGGCATTGAACATATTGGTCTTCTCATCACCTCACCTGAGATACTTGAACAGCAATTAACCCTGAAAAATCATTGCACTGAAACGAAAGCTTTAAGATCCACAACGATTAGCCTTGACCATTGAGCATAAGGGCCTTAAGACACACTGTGTGTATGTGACCACTCCTCTTGGGAGTTGGTGTAGGCTTTATTATAAAAGTACTCTTATTGGAGAATGCAACCTATGATTGGGTTTCGGAGCTTCCACTAACGACTTTCCTTTTTTTAAAAATAAATTCTGTAGGAACTTAGTCCAACTATTAGCCTTAGTCCAAGCAGTTAGTCTTAGCCTATTGGGCTGGACTAGCTTTGGGGGGCCCTATGAACAAGAACTGGACTGTAAGGTATTATTTCTAGAGACTCTCTTAGTCCTTAAGCAGTCAGTAAGTTCCTTCTTAGTAAACGGTCTTTATGGGGTGGGTCACCACAAGCAGGGTTGTAAATAAAAGCAGGGTGTAAATAAAAGCAGTAAAACCACCTCCTGTGATGAACATGGCTCCAATGAATGAATGTCTGATTCAGTTTAGATGAGTAATTAACTCATTAAGAGGCTCTTTAAGTACCCATTATTTTCAAAAGGCCAAGAATATTTCTTGTTGAACATAGTGATTCCATTCGCTCTAGCGAAGCAGTCATACATAGTGGTTCCATTTGAAATAGAGTGCGCCACTTAACATTTTGTTAAGGCCTTAAGAGTGCCGCTAGCCTTAAGCAGTAAGTCCCATGTCAATTAGCTAGCCTTATAGACTAGCTCTAGTCTTAGCTTG
>Ga0316216_1000070_pt1 | contig 14808 bp, 8 predicted proteins | sample NRE6metagenome_FD_207800 | JGI IMG/M metagenome (GOLD analysis project Ga0316216, IMG submission 207800) | Spruce roots microbial communities from Maridalen valley, Oslo, Norway - NRE6 | ecosystem: Host-associated > Plants > Roots > Unclassified | place: Norway: Oslo | collected 2017-09-15
ATTCATTAGATATTTTATAATTGATTAAGCCATTAATTTTCCCCTTCCTTTCTTTCGAACCTTCGACCGAACTGCCTGCTTCCTTCCGATTGGAACTTCTTCCAACCTTCCCCACCTAAACCCAACAACTCGGAATCTGGTCCAATCTCTAAATATTATACATCCCTTCCTTTTCGTCCTGGTTCTAGTATGCCTGGTATAATATATATATATATATATATATATATTATAAAAAAACAAATGATATGAAAAACTCCCTGCATTAAAGTCGGAGAAGGCTACATTCCCTATTTTTGTATCATATAAGTACTACTAGCCATTATGAAACCCAGGAGAATCTCTATATCTGAGACTTCAATGACTTAGCCTGCCTTTCTTTCACCTTTTGCCAGAGGCCTGAACCATTAGTATAATCAAGCCCACCACACTAAGTAAGGCTAACCTACATCAGGGAGGGGCTAACCAGGAATCAGAAGCTAGAAGCCTTTTTAGCCTTTCAACAAAAGCCATGAGCCTCTCACCTTGAACCTTATGCCTTAAGCCTTCAGCCATAAACCATTTTACAGAAGCCAAGCATACCAACATCAAACTTATAACACATTACGATTTCATACTAATCGCTTATATATGTGCATTTCATATTTAAGATCACAGACGCAAAGGAAAGGAGAGGAAGGGTCCTCAGGGAGGGTATTTAGTGTTCTGGGAAGAAAGGGAGGGCTTGATTGAGTCTTATGAGAGGGGCTAGAGCCAGTATTCACAGAGGGGATAGAGCCATTCACCTTTAGCCTAGAACTAAAAGCCAAGTCCGCCAAGTTCCCACCAGACAAGAGAAGTCCTACATCAATGGCCGACAGGAGAAGTCCCCTTTCGATACACCTTAACCAAGAGAGGTGATGTCCCCCATTCGCCAACATACGATAAAATGGCTAGACGTGTTGCTAGAGTGAGTTGCATAGCTTGTGAGGCAAGGAAAGGGATGGCTTGCTTTTTTATACTTGCAACCCCGTGTTTAAGGTGGACGGGGTTTACTGCCATGGTTTACCCCCAGACGACGAGAGAGAGAAGGAAGGCCCCTATCGAGCCACCGAACGAGAGAGAAAAGTTCCCCATGTGACCACCAGAAGAATGAGATTGAGCCATGTTATCGTCAGATGATAGAAAAGATCGAGTTCACAAAAGGAGGCACGGATAGAGAAGAGAGAACTGAATCTGCTGGTGCTGCTGGCCGGAAGGTGCGGCCAGGGGAGATATATTAGTCATCCACCCACCATATGTTAGAGGAAGGGCTTACTACCAGACCAGAAAGAGAGAAGGGCCCCATGTATGTTCTCAACAGACGAAAAAGAGAAGTACCCCATCGTTTCTACATACACGAGAGAGGATATGTACCCTCCCTATCGCTCATACATACCTGGAAGAGGAAGGAGTTGTACCCCATGTGCCGAGAGAATGGCGACATGTTGCTAGAGTGAGTTGAAGAGCTCGTGGGTGGAGGGGGGCTAGGAGCATGCAGCAGTGAACGTTCTATGTGCACAGTGGGTAACGGCTTCAATGAATGGTTTCAGTGAACGGCTTCGTGCAGTCTGTGAACGGTTTCTGTGTTTGGCTTCTTTGAAACGGCTTCGTGCATGCAGTTAATGGATGGCTTCTGGTCAGTTTTTGAACGGATGGTGTTAATGGCCTCTATTTTTGCTGTTATGGCACGTGACCCATGTTCTCACCGGAAGAGAGAAGTCCCCGTTCTATACATACCCGATAAAAGAGAGTTACCCATCACATGTTACCCGAGTCACCTTCAACACATGATACATCCACTCAACATGGTATGGTACCAGTGATTAAGTCAGTTAGTCGGTAAGTTAGTAAGTGTGAGTCAGTGAGTGAGGGTAATTCCTGATAATAGCCCAAAGCCCACCAGCTCTACGTGAACAGGAAGGAGTTGTACGTGACCAGTTTCCAATACCACGTGCCCAGATGTGTTCGTGACCTTTTATCGATCCCACGTGACCAGGAGGTTCTCAGTTACCCACAGTTTACAATACCACGTTACCAGGAAGGAAGTGGTCGTGCCAAGTTCTACGTGACCTATTCTCCGTGACCCATTGGAGTTCATACCCAATTCACATATACCCAATGGGATCCTACCTTATACCCGCATTACACTGAACGATACGGAACTGGAGGTACTACCGAGATTGGACGACATGAAAGAGCCATTACTTACGCGATGCACCTGGTGATGAGGATGGATCGTGCAACAGACACTGAGGTCCAGTACGCATTCAGTCCGCATTACCCAAATTACCCAGTCCCGCATTACCCAGTCCCCAATCCACACCCCCCAGTCCGCCATTCAATCCGCATTACCGCATTCCGTTCAATCCGCATTCCCCAGTCCGATAGCCCGATTCCGATACAATTACCTTTTTAGTTAATCCAGAGTCCGATAGCCAGCCCAATTAACCTACGGGATGCACAGGGTTCCTACAGATACTCCACATTCCCCTTTCACTTACCGAGACGGAACATTTGGTACTACAGATACTCTATGGGCCTAATCCACAGGTACGGGAATAATACACTGCTCTAATACACCTTTGATCCCCGGATGCTCCACTGGTTCTAATCCGCTATAATCCCACTCGCTCTATTCCACTGGCTTACCCTAGGATACTCTCCGATGATCCCATGGGAATAATCATCCGCAGGTGATCCAAGGCAAACCAGCTCACCAAAGCACTAGTTACTCCTAATGATTAGGATTATGATCCAGTTCCTTATGATGATCCATACCCATATTATATTTATTATGCAGTTGACTGAGTAGTAGCACCACTTGATTCAGTTGATAGGTAAAGGTGCTGAGTAGGGTACGAGAAGCCATATCGAGATCCATGCACCTATATACCATGTGCTTATGATCCATATATAGTGAATCTTATCGATTCAACACTAGTAGCAGATCCAGATCGAGATCTAACTCATGGTCGAGAGTCTTACCTTCATTACCGAGTCGTATATCCTGTTTCATAGCTAGCAACACCAAAGGAGATAATAGAGTTTGTTGTGGAAATTCCATCATTGGACTACCCAGCTAACGCTGCATTTGCTCCTGGACTACTAATACCTCCCATACTACCCATTCTAATCATACGGGCCATACCCTTTCTTTCAAGTCCATACTAAGGTGACTGTCATACCCTTATCTTACTACTAGGTCCGTATTAGGGTTAGGCCATTAAAGTGACTAAGGCCATCATTAAGGTTGGATGTTCTGTAGTTCAGCAGAGGCTTCTTCGGTAGCAGTACCAAAGCAAGGATAGGCAGGTGCGGAGCCACCATCTCGTCCAGATCCAACCAGTAACACCTAATCCAGATCCACCAGTAGCATATAAGTAAGCAGCATACCTTTCAGCAGCTGCTTCAGTCGTTTCTGTTGATGGAGCAGTTAATTAAGCACTTGAAGTTGACCGATAGTGATGCTGGTAGATATGCTACCGTAGCCTTTGCTTGCCTTGATGCTGATGCCTACCTATAGCTTTTCCCATGCCTTTACAGGGTGGTATCGCTCTCTAAATGCTGGGTCTACTGTTGCTGGAACTACTGGTTCAGGGTCAACCATAGGAACTACTGCATCTGGCTCTGCCACTGATGGATCATATGCTGCTCTAGCCTCTGCTGCTAGCTCTGGCTACGGTATAATAGTATAGCTGGCTTTGACTGGCTATGGGTCTGCTATTGAAGCCCCTGCTGCTGGCTCAACCGCTAGAGAAAAAGTAGAATCAAGGGCTAAGGCAGGTGTCTTAGATGGCTCTCTGGCTGGTGGTGGCTGGTGCTGCTTATGATGCTGGGTATCGAACTGCTTGCTTTGCTGCTGCATCTTTAACTACTCGTGCTGCTTCGACAGAATCTACTACTTTGGCTTCATCAACAGACTCTACATCTGCTAGATCTACTACTTTTGCTGCTGTTGGACTTGGATCTGCTGCTGATGGGTCTAGATCTACTTCTGCTTCTTAAGCTGCGGAATCTACTGCTTCTTCGACTGGTCCAACTTATGAATCTACTTATTAATCTTCACCTGTGCTTGGAACTGGATTTGCCCCTGCTTCTATCGTCTTTGGTGCCTCTGCCTTAGCTACTGGTACTTATTTTGCTCCATCAACAGAATTGACTGGATCTACTGAATCATCTGCTGAAAACGCTAGGATTGGCACTACACCAAGGTCCTATTGCTCGCCCCTAAGAGATTACCTAAGTAATATTATATATATATATATATATGCCCCTAATTCCCCTAATACTCGTCAAATCGAACAGAATAAAGACCCCCAACTCCGCATTCTAGCATGTTGCTCGATTCCTATGACCCATTATACGGGTCTATTACAGCTCACACTGTATTCTCGCGAGTTCAAAAGCCAGCCAACGAATTGGACTACGCAGGTCTGGTCCCTCTGGAAGAAATAGTACGTTCTTGGTTAATACACTGCAGACTAATTGTACTCTCCTGGTTAAGCGCCCACATCAAAATCCACATTGCATAGATGGTCCAGTGCCTGCCTACGACGAATAGGACCGGCTCCAGCCCCTGGGGTGCACACAATCTTGGTACTTGCTCTCTATAATATAATCTATGCCTCTACGTGTAGCTCACTACCCATCCTTCCCCCCCTCCTAGTAGGCTCGGTTAGGACCTAGTTCTTTAGGCAGGGGTATAGGGGAAGAGTCCTAGCCGCTCGATTAAGCACCTTGAACTGCCTCGGAGACATGGAAATAGCGGGATCATCAGCACATGGGCCATAAGAAGACCAATTCTTCGTCCGCCAGCTTCGATCCTTCGCTTTGAACCATGGCATAGTTGGATTGATAGCGGTCTCATATACTACTTTAGCCGTCTCATTCATCTAAAGCATTAGTGCACTCGTCACTACCTTTTGTTTCGTCTCTCAGGGGGTTGGCTTCCATCCCTGCTAGCACCAAGAAAGGTAGGTTCACCACGTTTGATGCTTACTGCCTGAATAGTTGTGTTTCGAGTAGCTAAGTTTGCTGTCCCCTACTTAAATATGGGCTTATTAACAATGAAATGCAGGTAGAGGAGGAGAGGACGATTTAGTGCCCCAGCTGAGCCCCTGCTTCTCCACCATCATCCGGACAACCTAACCACTATTCATTCGATTGGTGAAACGATTCGTTCGATTGGGGGATCTACAGACGAAGATGCACCCGCCCTGATCCACTCGACTTACCGAAAGCTACATCCAGTAAGTACGTAGCATTATCCATGCCGCTGCTACGTTCCTTCTTCGATTCCGATACCGCCCTGACTTAGATTATTTCGACCTCGTTCATCTTTATTTCCCCAGGGTAAGAAGGCGAATGATACTTATGCTGGAGGTTTCTCTTTTTCGCCGCATCTTTTGATATATTAGATACTGATTCGCCATGGCCCTACCCCTCTATAGGTGGTGCTAGTTTGAGCAAGCATCTCCTCCGGGAGTCACATTGGTCAGTAGCAGCGGTATTATATACATAATAGCGCTCAACTTTTCTATTCAAGACGAAGCTGCTGTGATTTCATCGGGGAATCACTAGAAAGGAAAGTAGTCATTTCGATCATGAGTTGGTCAATCTATTTCTCTCCCTTATGAAATAATAGAAAGGCCCTTAAATGTGTCTACCGGTTTCTGCATGGTTGGAAAAGGGAGTCAGCTATGACTAAGACTAGATCGATCGAGTTGGGAGGGTTAGTTCGAAACGTTAGAATGGTGCACCTCTTATCCACGCTCTAGTTGCCCCCTTCTCTCTATGGATTTACGGAGGAAGCCTAGAGACTGGAGGTGTCTGATCCTTTTGCAACCTGCTTTCTCTATTGAGTGAATAAATAAAGCGTTGAACTTTGAGGAAAAGGGGCGATAGAGGGATTAGTCACACATATCCTCATGGGCCAGGCTAACAGCAGTAGAGGGGAGGTCTGCTTTCTCCTTAGCACCGAATGGATCGGTTCCGCACTGATAATGGAATAATTCGGGCTGAGTGACAGTCTTTAGTCCTGCACCGAAAAACTTCACTAGCAACTTATTTCCCATCTACCAGGATCGATTTCTGTTAAACCATGGCACCTGCCAATGATGGAAGGATCTATGTATATAAGTGGAACGACATCTTTTAGTCGGTTTTCTAGGTAATAAGTGGAATGAATCGGGCTGATCCTCTTTTCGATTTCCTACTTTCTCTCGCTTGTTGGTCATGCGATCAGGCACAAGGACTGCTATCTATTCACCTTTCTCTGAATGAAGTGAAAAGCAGCTAATTAGTTGGTATTTAGTGGAGCTTTAGGCTCTAGTTTGAACTACTTGTTCAATAGTGGTGGGAGATAGCGTTCTTTTCCGGATCCCCTTTTATGTACGTAATTTCTCTTCCGCCCTACCTATTATATCTCCAAGACAAAGCACCCCCCTCACCTATAATATAAAGAGAGTTTGCCGGTGGGGGAGCATAGTTGCATTATCCCAGTCCGGAGAAATAGGAATTCCAGCGTTGCAAGTTATGAAGAATCTCCATTGCCTCTTCTATATAGCCAATTCGCTACACTATCAAAGTCTCTATAGATGCTATCCACACACGTGAGATCCTCTATATATGTCGTTTCTGCCATCCAGCCACCACTACCCTTGGTCCACACACACATCGGGCCAATAGCTTGATCCAGCAACAAGGCCGCCTTACTATTTCCAATTCTTTTGGAGTAAAGGGGGCGAGAGGGGGGGACATAGATGTATTCACCACATGCACCGATTCTTTAATATAGCTTATTCTTTCCGCGGGATGATTATTAAGCTGAGTCATGGAAGGAATACTTTAGAAGCTCCGAATGCAAACAGCTAAAGGGAGGGGAAGAATGAAGTACTTGTTTACCTTAGATCCATTGCCTACTATCCCATCACTTGGCCATCTAATCTCGTCACCGCCATAAACGATTCTAAGCCTTCCCAATTAGAAGATGCCCTTATTAATTAAAGCTTTCCGATATAACCTCCACCGCTTATTCGCAACTTCCGTTCCGCCCTTTCACATTCGACTCCAGGGAAAGCTTGTTCCATTAGCATGCATTGGCTTAGGGAGAAGACTGGAAAATGAGGGAACGATTAAGCGCCTTATATTCCCGGGGGCAACTTACCCGCCCCAAATAAGAATTAGATTATAGACGTCATAACGTCCATTAATAATAAACCCCGTTCAAACCGTAGGATTTTCCGGGGATGTGGAAAGTTGTCCATATATCTGGAAAAGTGACTCTATTTTAAGGTTGTTAATACGTAGATAATCTAGCTTTATTTTAATAAGAACTCGATTATTTATAATAGTAGAGGGGCCGTCCTTCATGTTTGTAAAGTGGGAACTGATCGATTCCAAATAGCCGGAAGGCAACAAGGCGAGTCTATCTCTTCCGTTCCAATGGAAAGCATAAGGAGATGCCAGCTCCAAAGAGAGCAATGATAGATTATGTATAATCTCAAAGGGAGGGTGGAGCAGAAAATGACCCGGCAGGCTCAAGTCACCCAGGCAACCCTAGTAGGACAATGAAGTTTGTCCTATATACTCCTTCCTTTTCTAAGTTCCTAAAAATGCTATCTCTAGCTATCCTAGGAGTAAATCTTAGCACCCCATCTAATGGGGCCTCACAAAGTACAGGTTCAATCTCTTCATGGATGGACATGGTACAGCCTCTGAACATGGTAAACCCTAATGATGTATTGAGTTAAGCGGTGGACAAGAGAAAAGATACCAAGGATGCCTTGATGGAATTGGAACCTGATGACTCCATAGCTTATCCCCAAATTATATCTAACTATGATGGAGTTACATAAGAGATAACATTCACCACATTTGAGCCTCAAGTTGCTAAGTTAACATCAGAAATGGGGGATTGGAGGGCTTCTCAAATCAAGTTACAAATAGAAGGAGCACCACCCATGGACCATGTGAGGCTAGCAAAAAATGAAAGTAATGCGGTGTTTTACAGATATATTAGGGCAACTATCTAAAATAAACATATGAATAAGAAGTCAGGCAATGTTCTCAATGAACACCAATATCTGACCACCAGATTAAAATCTCTAGATACAGAAAAATAGATGCTAGAAGAGAAGATGGTTGTGGTAGGGCAAGACCCTAAGAGGGTGGCTGAGATGGTGCACATCCTGAAAGAACAAAGAAAGTAGATGGATTCATATGAGAGGGTCAGAACAGCTCATGCTATGCCCCTAGTCACTCAGCTTATGGATGAAAGGACTAAATTACAAAATGAGATTGCCTTCTTAAATGAAAGTAACGCCACATATCATGCCAAGAAGAGGGCACTCCAAGACAGGGTGGTAGCCTTGGAGGCTAAAAGAGGAGAGGAAGCATTAAATGTAGTAAGGTTGGATGAGGCATTGCAAGAGAGAAATTCCCTCAAAGCACAGATGGCTAGGGAAAGAGAAAGTAGGCCTCCTCCCACCATTGTCAATGTGGAAGGATATGCCTCAGATTTACAACAGCTGAAGTAGAGAGTGGAGGAACTCAAGTTGGAGCTTGAAAGTTGGAAAACAAATTACCAAATTGAAGCAGAAAAGGCTACCAACCAAAAGGCCCTGGCAGACAAGTGGAAAGAAGACTCGAAGAAGCACGGTAAAAAGTGATATTAAGCCTTGAAAAAGGTCAAAGATGAAAGGGACACTGTTGATAGCATCAAGACAGAGAAAGATATTTTGTAGTCCAAGTATGTGTTGGAGGAAGTCAAACTTTTACCAAAACTAAAAGCTATCAAAAATACGGACCAAGCTTTTCATATTTTGCCTACCCTATTTTACTAAGTGTAATATCACCTGGAATTGGATGATTTACAAAAGGAGGTGCAAAAACAGTTAGACCAAACAAAAGAGGAGGTGGCCCATAGGCCACAAGTGGCTGGAGTGGTCTTAAAGGCAGTGCATTCCCTCTCCAGCCAAGACATGCGTAAGATGGACATTTATTACAGAGCTACACTTACCATGGATGTGGAGAGTTGTGGGCAGAAGTTCAAAATTGGAAATCCATAGAGAAGAAGTGCATTGCAGCTGGCAGGAACATTTAAAGACAATCATTGGTGTTCTTGTCTCGGTAAGCATACTTAATCCATCGGGTGTATAGTTTGCTCCTTAAGTTTCGCACCTCGCTTGGTTCCTCAACCAGCATCTGTGTCCGTGTTATTAAAGCCCGCCCACCATCCATCTAACCAGAGCAAGCGCTAAAAGAGCCATCCCGGGCGATGAGACCAGCCAGCGAGAGAAGCCCGTGAAACAAAAAAGCAAATGATGCCATCCTGCCTGTTATATAGAAACGACGTGAAAGGCCTAGTTAAGTAATAAAGAGATCCATTTCTTTGCCAAAAAGCAAAAAGAATAAAAGAAGAAAGAAGAGAAAGGGTCTTGATTGCTTACTTCGGATGTCCATGTTAATTAGTAGGCACCTCCAACCGGCCTTCTGCCTGCTGTTCCCATCCAACAAGAGTGAGGTACTCCAAAATATGAAATTGATGAAATGAAAGATGAGGCTATGAAATAAAGAATCAACTCCTAAAAAAAAAGCGGGGTCAGGATCATATCCATCTTCAGTGTCTGAAGACAAGTCTGTAGATGAGGGTCCCCATAATGGTAATCCTAAAGGTTCGGCTTCGTTGGAAGATCCCAATTTTTCATTTATAAAGATCTAACTTGTAAGAAGAAATAACATAATAAGTCCCGATCCGATCTGGTTTGGCTTCGTGAGAAGATCCCGAAATTCCGTATATAAGTGGTATGGGGAAATATAATATATAAAGGAAAGACCCGCGCAATATCGTAATATCAACCGGTTAAGCTTCGTGATAAGGAAGATCTCCTTCTGAAATAGGCACCAGGTTGGGAGCTGACACCACACCAAGAGGAGTTGTTCCGGCCGATTAAAAAAACCTTCCCAGACACATAAGTAAGTTGTTATAAGTAAAAACCTCGTGTTGAGGGGGTCCGACAGGTAGGTATGCCACCGGGGTTGAGAACTAGGGGTTTTCTTTAGCATATAATTGAATGCATTTCAGGTTCTTTCATCCATCCTTCCTATCAGGCAGGTGGCAGTATAAGCTTAGGCAGAGCAGTTAGAAGTTGAGGCGGAGAAAGAAAGTCTATGGCTTTGAGCAGGCTGGAAACTATCTTATTTGTAGTAGGAAAATGCCTTGGACCCAATCAAAACGAGGTTGAACTAAATGAAAATAGCGAATGAGAAGGAGCGAAGAGCCGCTCCCCCGACCAAAGAAAGGGGAGGTTTTCTGGAATTTGTTTGAAGTCAACTGTGTGTCTGCGCCCAGGTAGTAGGCATCCTGTGTTCCAGTAAGTGAGGTTTAGAAAGAGGTCGAGGTATATGTTTCTGTTGAGGTCTCGGGTCTAAGTCGAGGAAGAGGGTTGAGTTTGAGTTTGGAGGTTCTAGGGCGGGCTGTTTTCTATGAGCTTATATGGTTAATGCCGACCTCCTGGCAATGAAAGTCAAGTCAAGTAGAGTCTATGCCCTATGGTTTTGATTATGGTGCTGACTTCCTAGAATTAGCTTAAGTATTTCTTTCTTGCCCTAAGGCCATCCATAGAAATAGAGACGACTTCCAACAAGTAGTACTACTAGCCCTAACTACAATTAATTAGTATGTTCCCGTATGCCCTAAGATCATATTCAGATTACTTACAATGGAAAGGAAAAGTGAAACATTCCTGAGGTACGAGGGAATGGCCCTACGGGTCGTAGAGATGCAACACGTAGAGCTGCTAGTATTAGAATAAGTTTGAATCTGTTCCAACAAAATATATTTTCTATCTCTAATGATTGAACGTATATATGGATATGGGCTTCACGTAGACTTCACTTCTATGCGGATTATAGCGGATTATAGTTCCCCTGGTTTATTCCCCATTGATTTGGATTATTCGCATTGATTATTCTCCTTGCTGATTCCTCCCATTGGATTAGCAGATTTGAGAGCTGATTACCCTTTTTGATTTAATCCATTATACTTAGACAGGAGTTGTGGATTATGGGGAAGAAATAGAGAGAAAGGAAAGATAAAAAAGATGAAAGAAAGACATTGACTCCTGGTATAAAGTACCAGCATCTATTTCTTCTTGATAGTCGGTTCCATGGAAACACACTACCTTACGGGACACTTTCAGAGTGACAAATTACAAAGGAAAAGTGAAACATTTATTGATGGGTAACATCTCACTACTTGTCTGTTGTCAACTTGGAATGGGGGTGATTTGAAGTGCATACCCGTGAGCATAAATGAGTAAAGACTCTTAGCTTAAGAGTATGCTTAAGAGTATGCCCTCTGGTGTGGACAGTATCGAGTGAAAGCCGTAAGTGAAAGCCTATGGATGGAGTCCCTTAGCCTTAATAGACTCTCTTAGCCCATTGGTAAGGTCTCCAGGCTATTCTTAATTGTGCTATTCTTAATTGTTCTGCTGTTGGGACGCCTATTTTTTAATATGCTTTCTTTGTGAAGATGCTTTCTATGTCCGTTGTTACGCCTATCTTGTAAGAAGGGGAAGTGGTTGGAACGCTTTTCTCGGAATAAGTTATAAAGTAAATAAAGAAATCAATGCCTTCCCGTCTGTTGGCCAGCATCCATTTATGCGCCCCTCCCCCGACCATCCTCGGGAGGGGGAGTTCGTACCTCACCCCTCTCCCTCCATCCTCGGGAGAACGGAGAAATCCCCTCTCTCTCGGAAGACTGGCCCCTTTCATAATAATGGCCCTTTGATCAATCACTATCCGGGCAACACACCACCAAGCCACTTTCCTGACTGGCATTATTCCCTTCCTAGCATGAATTCAACCGTGGGTCTGTTGATGATCTTGAGGTACATAGTAAGTAATGCATTTTCATTTCTTCAATTGTTCCGAACTGTTAAGCCAATCTGAGTAGCCGGGTATCAAAGCCAAGCCAATTTGGGTAGCCCCGTTGAGTAGTATCCGAGTAACCAAGCCCAACCGAGCAGCCCAACCGAGCCCAGCTATGACTGGCATCGACTGCAGCATCAACTACCAGCATCGACTCCTGAGATCGACTAAGAATCCTAGCATTGAGCGCCGGCTATCAGCAATGAGCACTGCCTATGATTGGCAATGAGTGGCTATTGTCGGCAATGACCTTATGGCTATACCTTTAGGAACTTACCTTAAGAACTTATGGCTAGTACCTTATGGATGGAGACACCTAACTTACCTTCTAGCGAGTACCTTATGGAACTTACTTACCTTAAGGCTAGTAATTTGAAAAAGAAAGATAAGTAGTTCCAATATCTCTCTCTAGAGATCTCTAGTAGTGCTAGTACTTATAAGTTCTCAATAGAACGACAGTTCAGAAGCCTTAGCAGTCAGTAGTGCAGAAATAGAGTGAAACTTGCCTTGATCTTGCCGTAGTGATCAGTAGTGAAATCTCTCTAGTTCTAATACTAATTATAGCTCTATCAGTTCCATATGCTATTAGTAGTTCCCACTAGACGCTATTAGAATGAAATGAGATTTATTTATACTATTTAGCCTTAGCGAAGCTAACTCTTTCTTATAGTAGTTCAATCTCTCTTAGTAGTTTCAATAATATTGATCTCTCCAGTCTCCATTCTTGTAATTAGAAACTAGTCCCCTTCCTGTCTACCTGAGCGTAAGCGAATAACCTTCTGGTTGTGTCTTCTATAAAGAAGCTCTAGTCATTGCCAGCTATAGTAATAGCCCGTCACCCGCCATGAGGTCTTAGCAAGCCAGTACTAGCCATAACTCTTGCGCTTTAGTACTTGCCTTAAATAGATTCTCCCGGCCTTACTTCTACTCTAGCGAAGAAGCTTGCCAGGTAAGGTTTTTTTTCTCCATCCATAAGGTAAGGTCCATAAGATAGAAATCTATTTTTATCTACCAAAAACATACTTTTCAGGAGATATCCCTCCCTCAATTTCATTTCATATTATATATCTTATATTATGCATACATAGTGGAAATTCTGCCTTTAGCACATTATATTATATGCTATGTCGTTTATACCACGTATTATAATACTGCTGTGTGATGTGTGCGGCTATAGCTCTACGTTGTGTGTTTTGTGTGCGGATCTAGCTAAACCTTGTAGCTCACATAATACTCAAGCATCATTGTGTAACCTCCATTGTGTAACCTCATAATCATTGAGAAACACCATCATTGACTACAAGCATCAACTCTTGGATCATATCGTTGACCTCCCTCCCTATCGATTTTTCAGAAGTTGCTGAGCCAATTGTAGGTTGTCTAATAAAATAGATAATGCAAGCTTAAAAAAATGACCCATCTTTCGTACCCATCATCGTCTCATCGAGGTATAAGCTCACTCCCGATACGAGCCATCTCATGTAACCATCATTCACTGAAGAGCGTCACCACCGACACCCGCCCGCTACACTCACCCAATAAGGCCCAGGAAGTATTCAGTAGATAAATGGACGGGGAGCAACTTACTACTGATGATTGATCCAATGGCTTTACGTATTTGTTTCAATGCCAAGAGTTAATGCACTCAATCCAGTACTTGATTAGCCAATACAGGTGCTGGTGTATGGTTTTTATTCACTTGATGCCGGGACTCAAGACAAGAGGCGATCCCCCGGAAGTCCAATTCACAGTTGGTTACCATTACCCGAAAAGAAACTCATCATGGTGTCCACCGAGAGGAAGGATATCCACAGGAAGAAGGAAGGTACCGATAATTACCTATACCATGGGCTAATTGTGACTGATAAGCAACTCCGCTAATTCACCAGGGATGGGCTTATCAAATCTCTTCTACACTCGGCTCCCCCGTTGAATCCGATGGATCTAATCTGATGCCTCTAATAAAATGCCGCCTCTAATCCGCTAATCGAATCAGATGGCTTAAGTGAAAAAGAATTATTGACTACGCCATTATTTGGCAATGGGATTATTGAATCCCTATAATAGATGGGACGGCTATGATCCAATTGCTATGATCCAATGATGGTGGTTGTGGTGGTGGTGGCTCTGATCCGCTATAATTCGCTGACTCTAATACAAAAGGCTCCGATAATCAATTCGGATGGGTGGGCTGAGACCGGGCTGCTCAGCTGATCGACCTCGATGATGATACTCAATTATGCATGATGTTACTCGATGATGCAGCTATTCAATTAGGTTACTCGATTAGTGCAGACACAATTAAATTAGTGCAGACACGATGGATGATGATCACACAATACATTATGAGGTAAGATTAGGGATGAGGACCGCTACCTCGATACCCGCATGATGAGGGAGGATCGCCACAGCTTTGCCCGCATGATTAGGACCGCTAACGCTCGATAGAGGCCTGGGAATAGAGGTCTTGAAACGCCTTACGCCTCACATGAAACTGCCCGAGAAGCTCTAACGCCTTACCCCGTGTAATAAGGACTTACGCTTCGAACCTTGCTTCAGACCGCTCCAGATACATTGCTGCTACTTCCCGGGAGGAAAGGGACTAAGGAACCCACCGCTCAACTACAGGAACAGACAGCAGCACTTGCTCGGGGCCCCTCATACCCCCATATTCTGCTACAAGTATCAGAGTGCTAAACTGGATTGAACAGCTTTTAGCTTCGTTACACAAATGAGTAAGTTAATAGATCATGTTACTCCAGCTTGGGAATATCGCTAACGCTTGCCGGAATGGTGGGGTAATGATCCTACCGCTTGCTAGGGGAGGAACCGAGGGGTAGTCAATTAACTGCGCTAGGG
>Ga0316216_1000071_pt1 | contig 14621 bp, 7 predicted proteins | sample NRE6metagenome_FD_207800 | JGI IMG/M metagenome (GOLD analysis project Ga0316216, IMG submission 207800) | Spruce roots microbial communities from Maridalen valley, Oslo, Norway - NRE6 | ecosystem: Host-associated > Plants > Roots > Unclassified | place: Norway: Oslo | collected 2017-09-15
CGGACCAACCTTTCTGATGCTTAGGGTAGGCCCCTCTGACTGATGCTCAGGTCAGGTAACCCCTTCCCTCTGATGCTTAGGTCCGGTAACCATATCTAAGTTTGAGGGGAAGAAAGAATGAACCGCTGCTTTGCTTATCTACAAGGAAAGTACTTTGGTGATTACTTCGTTTTAGGCACCGGTCCTTCATTGGTCCTGCGCCCTTTATTTCTTTCCCTCAAAGCCTGAGCTCTGCGAGGAAGATATGAGTAGTCCTTCCCACAGCTAGTAGTGAGTGAAGGTAGGCAGTTTCTCTTCCAGTCTCTAATCCCATTCTATCCCATCCAGGACAAGGCTCTAATCCCTTCCAGATTCCCACAAGCTTATAGGCTGAGTTAGCGAGTAAACAACCAACTGCTCTTTATGTTACACTTCGTCTAGCCCACTAAGTAAAATTAGGTCCGCCTCTATATATATCACCCTCCACTTCGTTAATAGGGGGAAGTCATGGTAAAGTCTAACACCATCCCTTTTTCTAATCACACTCACTTTCTTTGTGTGTCAGTATTAATATAATAAATGGCGGCGTCAGAAGCACTGCATCGCCGCTGACGCTGCTTGCTTGCTATTGAGTGGAAGCAGAGCCATCACGGACGCAGTCATAGTTCGTTCGGTACGAAGCAGGCAGATGAAATGAGGAAGCAGTAGCTAATTCCGCTGCAGAAGCAACAGGGGTACGCCGAAGCGGAGTCGTTGGTTCAGGTGACGATATAATAGTGTCAACGGGGGAATAATCTCAGATATAGATATATATTTAATGTAATGCGGTGCAACATCTTGAATCCTCAAAAGAAAGTGGTCTGCCCAAATTCTAAACCTATTTCGTTGGTTATTTACTCTATATAATTTCCTCCAACCTCCCTAAATAAACGAGAAATATCGGGGCGGCGGACTCTCAGGCAGAGCTTGTTTTCTTAGCGATTCGCTTCATGGCAGATGAAGCAAGCGGAAAGAAATAAAGAAAGCCACCTGCCTGATTCCTATATTATGCGGAGGAGACAGATTGTCCAGTGATCAATCCGGGCAGTGACCCCTACCTGCGATCATCTGCAACGAAACTATCTGCTGGGGGGGCATGGGGCATTTCATGCCCAATACAATATAGATATCCGACCTTGTTCAATGCGTCTCGATGGGAAATGCAATTTCGAGCGAGATGGGATGGATGTGCTTTTTCCGCATGAGATGAGGACCGCTTACTTAATAAAGAAAGGCTATTCGCTAAATCACTTCCGAATAATCTCAGAATCGGTTGCTTTGGTCCATCTGAGGGCCCTCTGAGTCCGAGCTGAGCTTGATCCGCCAATCTGACCCTATTGCCGATCTGACCCGATCCCGGCAACCTAGGATGAGAACCCTAATGCCTGTGAATGCGAAATAAATAATGCATAAAGCATCCTCTATTTTCGGAAATCGAAGGCGAATATTAAGGATTTCTACATTTATCCCCTGGATCCTCGATCGATGTGAGGCATCAGATTCATCATCTAAAGAACTATTATAATAAAACAGTTCACCTTGTGCCGTTGCCACCCACACTGTATACGACGCATTCTCCTTGTTCCCGTTCATCCAACCCCAAACCACAACCCGAGGGAGGTTCTTTCAGAGCTTCTCATTCGTAGCTGCCCCCCTTCTTCTGAGGAACTGCATGAATTCAGGTTGTTCAGCTTCGAGGTGGGCCTTGTTGAACAACCATGCCATGAGTATTTATGAGCGGGGCTAAAGATAGCGTTGGAAAGACTTGATGCAAGTCCAATCTTAGATCCCTGGCCTATCTAAACCTATAGTTTTCGGGCTTCACCCAGAGGGGGACGGAGCTTGAACCAAACCACTCGATCTATAGTAACACATCATGCAGTACCACATCCTGGATCATCGTAGAGGTAGCCATCTTACACCTCCGGATCTGATCTTGCCCCCAATTGAACTCGAATCAGCAACCCGAAAACCCCTATTTTTTGTTTTTTATTAAGAGGGTTTGACCTAGCTTCCGGAGGCGGGCCTTGCTACCTTAAACTAGCTACACTCGCAGCTACGCACCTAACATCAGTCATTCAGTAGCGAGACTAGGGATAGATTAGATAGAGAAGGGGTACGAGGGAAGGTCAAGGCAATCCTTTGAGTGTCAAAATAGTTTTTCGCTTCAATCGCGACACGTGTGAATAAAATGCCACTATTCTATATGTTGCTCCGGTTGTGTGGCTATCGCATGCCTAGGTCAAGGTAAGTGTTTTGCCTCCCCCTCCGAAGAAGAGGTGATTCACACGCCACTGAGGGTATGACTGTGTATCGCAAGAGTTAGGGAGTAACCCCCCTTGGAAGGGATTGAACCCGGACTGATGGGTGTGTGCTAAAGAAAAGAAAAACCGGCTGTATCATAGAAGCTGATGACTGGCGTAGCAGTTCCGATCATCATTCTATATGATGCTATGGGTGCGCCGGATAGGGTGTGAACTGTAAGAGGTTAAGTGTGTCGAATGGAAACTAGAGATGTTGTTGCGGCGATGGGCGTTGATTCTGTGATTACGCATATATATATCTATATATTATGCTTGCTTAGTTAATAAGAAGGTAGGAGCAGTTGGAAGGGTGTGGGCGCACAAAGCCAATATCCCGCTGAAGCCATGGGAATAGCATTAGTTGGGGGGGAACCCCCATCCCACCCCAAATATGATAGGCAACCAGAAATATAGATTCCCACACCCAATATATGCTGAAGTTGGGGGTTTTACCTATAGTTCCCCATAAGGTGAGAATTGAGTTAGTGGGCTGAACACATATGGCAAATGAATGAGCTAGTTAGGCCCAATATATAGTCGGACTCGACCATCGGACCGCCATCGAATAATCTATTCACTCGACTGCATATCTAATAGTAATTCTTCATAGAATGTGATGTAGGCTCCCATTTCCGGAAGTGTTGTAGGATCCTCTCTTGTGGGGAGGGGTATGGAAGAGAGACGGAGTCCAATCCTGCCTGCTGCGCATCGGCACTAAAGTAATCTACCGCGTGATCCAAAGACATATTTCGAAGAATTGTCATTGTATACTTTACTGCGTGATCCTATTTCGAAGAATTGTCATTGTACATTCGAGAAGAAGGAGAAGATGGAAAAAGAGATGATGGGGGTGGAAAAACAGATCTATTTGGTGCAGCACGGCTAGGCTATTTAGCAACTGGGCTATTTAGCGAGAGTTGGCTGTCCACAGCGAAGGATTCTGAAGTGTCCTGCGTAGGTGCACTATCCGTATAAGATCTATCAACAGTAGTAGAATCCTCATCTCTTTCAACCGGAAGAGTAGAAATTAGACCATATTTCTTTCTTGGCTTGGGAAAAGAAGCAACGGGATCCGCATTGTATCCACATTGTTATATGAAGCAACGGGATCGGGATCCGCATTGTGATATTCCTTGGGAGCAATGGTACAAATGGACTACTTTCGAACAAAGACAGATAGTAGTGTCGGATAATTAGCAGCCGCATCTGGACCTTTGGTTGCTGGACCATCAGGATCTACATCATCGGTATTATCGGCCTAATCTGCTTTCCACCGGCATTTCCTTCGGCATCGGTTTCCGTAATATAATATAGGGCATCGCGTCGGCATCTGCGTTGGCGTTGGCCGGGGAAGATATATAGTTCTCTTTGTACCTATTGGCTGGAAACGGAGAATTAGGGCAATCAATGGGAAAGACCCTAACCTCTAACTCTTTGATCACTATTAAACTATAACTAAGGCTTAGAACCTAGAACTCTTCTAGAACTTAGAGATCACTTATGGGTAACAACTAGAACTACACTTTTAATCTAGATATGCTATTAAGCTACAACACCCTCTATAGGAATAAGCCACCAATAAGAACTCCTTTGGTATTCAGGATTTTCATAGAAGCATGGTGTTGAGTCAAGCGGGCAGCTATTGGGATTTCATTAAGAGGAAGAACCACCGGAACAAACAGCAGTGTCCATTGCACCGTCCCTACATTTAGTATACCTTACACCTATTATCCATTTACTATACCTTCCACCTCTCCATAAAGTTGAGGAAAAGGCTCTTCTATCTTATTGTAGCAAAGAAGAAGTTTAGGAATTTCGGCAACAACACTATTAACTTAAAGCATCACATGACAGCCACAAAAAACCATGGATTTAGGATGATGGACCATGGCCCGAAGCAAAAAATGATGTGTTAGTTGTCATAAGAAGCAGAAGGCCCCACCTCTGTTGTTGATGCCCTGACGATTAACCAATGAAATTCCTCCGTGAATAGTGGCTCCTCTTGCTCAACGATCCAATCCAATGTTAGATCAACCTCGTCCAACTTGATAGCTTGATGATTGCTGCCTCTATTTGAATCTTAGCTATGCTTTGGAGTAGGGGTTTCTCATTAAATGGGCATATTTGCACGCTGTAGCGCCGACCCATTTATACGGGACATCCCCCCAATCTACTTTGTGGTGGCTTCCTGGTCCCCTTATCTTACTCGTTCCTTCATTAGGAGAAGACTTATATGGTTTTTCCAGATCGGGTTTATCCTGAGACCAAAGTTCCTTCCTAAGTTTTAGGCTTTGACTCGTCCACCAGAAGGATAAGGGGTTATGTGCAGGTGAAGAAAATCATTGTTTATAGGTGGAACCAGTTCAACACTCCATTGCACACTTTATTTAGCACATGCCCTTAATTGTAATATCCCGGTTTTGACCCTTCCGATGTTTTGGATCGGATATAATGACGGGAGTCAAGTGAATGACCCCATGTGTAAATGATGTAAATATATTGTATGAATTACTAGTGCGGAGCTCAAGGCCAAGGCTCTACTAGTGAATGTCTAGGCATGTATTTTCAATAATTATGCTTTCAATATACCATGAGGTATACTTGCCATGGTATTTTCATGACATGTAAATAGTATTTCGAAATGAATATCATATCAAGGTCCAAGGCTGGTCGCTAAGAGCACGAGAGGGGCTATGAGTCCACTAGAGGTGAAGAATAAAGGGGGAAGCCAGGGAGTTGAGAAATAATCCTAATTTGCTCAAGTCTCCTAGCCTTCATCTTTTCACCATGTGCCTCATTAAAAACCTAAACCACCAATCATTGAATGCAAGTGGTGGTTGTTGGGGAAGTCCACCTTCCATAGTTATGAGAGCATGGGGGTTGACTACAAGTCAAGGAAAAATGTAAGAGACTCCATCTCCATAGGAATTCGAACCTTGTTGGAATTCGAACCACCACTATCTTCGTGCCCTCTCTCCATGCAAATTCGGATTGACCATTCAATTGGCTCATTCATGCATTATTGTTCATTCGAACTTTCATTCCTTCATTCATCTTTCAGCCTGCGACTCCATTCGTGAGCGTTCCCAGGGCTACGCTCTCCCATTCGTATGAACCATCCTCATTCGAATCTGTGAGTAACCAAGGAGAGTCAAAGAAAGGTCAATAGTGAATCTAAGAAGAGAGATGGAAGGCTGCAAGGGAGCATAGAGGTTGGGGTTATAGGAAACTACCCATAATTCCTGGAGATTGCTGCTCACTGAGCACTCAAGAGCCAAGAGATTACTCTGATGGGTTGTTCTTGAAGGCAGACAGCAGATTCCCTTCTGCACACACAGAGAACACAAAGTAGGATAAGGGTTTCCTGAGGGACTGTTGAGCAGAGAAAGGAAAGGCCTACCTGTAGAGTAAAGACCTACAGAGTCAAGGCCTACCCTATTGCTAATTCTCTTTTGTCATTGGAAGGAAAGACTGAGACCAGGGTGGGTAGTCGCGTAGCGGGGTAAAAGACCTTGCCCTCAGCGGACAAGCGACTTCGTACCTTCACTTTCACTACATTCATTTATACAGGCACTGAGACATTCTAGCATCTACATTCATTCCATCGTCTAGAGTCTTTCCTACTGGCTTTCCCCAACCTAACAATCAATCACAATGACTTGTTTCTCAAGTACGATTCTATATTTGGGTCGACGCCCAATCGGTACATCCCCCCAGCCAGACTGGTTTCCCGCGATAAGCTCTATGCCCTGCCTGTCCAAGCCCTCCCTCTTTTTATTGTTAATGAGTTTATTCGTCCTTATATACGTAATTTACGTAATTTTCCAAGCGATTCCGTCTTTATTCATTCCTCCCCACCTCTGCCCTAGTGGTTGTCCCTCACCCAAGCTATCCCCTCCATATTGTATTGTGAGACGAAGTGGAGCCACGTTCAACTCATTCATACTACTTAATTCAGTGGCGTTAGCCAACCGGTACCGATAGGTCGAGGTTATACCTTTCTTTATTGAACAAGAAGGGGGAAGTTGGGCCAACAGCCTTTCTTTCTCTTCGTTCAAGTCAAGTGAATCAATGAAGACGCGAATACCTATATGAATTCCTCATCCATAGGTTGACCTGAATCAAATGCACTGCAATATCCTATTAACTAGTACTGAGCAATAGCTGCTGTTGCTAGATCTGATGAACTAGTACAGTGAGTTGAACGTGGCTAACGCCACACACTGGGAGGGAAGTCCTTCGAGTAGATAGACCCAAGCAAGCCTTTGCGGGCGGAAGGTTAGCCCAATCAATTCCTGCGCTAGCGCTCAACCAGATCCTGGAAAGGCAGAGTGTGGGAGACGAAAGCCGGCTCGCTTTATCTGTTAAGGACGAGCGATAAATCCGTTGCCTCAAGGAAATAAAGTGCTTGACCTTCCTACCTCTTCGGAGCTATTCTCTCTAGACCTGCCTGATATCTCTTCTCTCTCAAAGAGAATGGGGCAAGTGAAAGGTCGGTCCTATTTAAAAAGCTCCTGGGCTTCTGGGAGGACCTATTCAAACAACCTGGGACGGACTATCAAGACCAAGCCAGCAATCCAAGCCACCAGCCCACCCCACCAGCTAGTGAGAGATGCGCCCACTAAGTAGTGCTTGAACCCATATTAATTCCTCCTGCTGCGAGACGGCCCTATCCTTTGATGGCGGCCCTGTCTGTATCCTTCCCTTACCATCCCTGCCCGGACGGACCAGATCAAACCGGATAAAACTATATTTATACCCTTCCTTCCGTAGCTCTCTAATCAAGTTGAAGGGAAACTTATCTCTTGGGCATCGTGTGATGTTGAACTTTTCTATATCTCGGGTATGGTGAATGAGTATCCTGTGATGGGAGACTTATCCTCTCGTCGTCTGGTGGTAAGTCCTTCTCTTCCCTCTCGTCTGGGAGTAACGCGGCTCTCCTTTATCATCTGGTGGAAACTTGGAATGGATTTTGGAGTTTGGGGAATGGGTGCTACCTACCAACTAACGTTGGGGACTAAATCATCCTATCTCCCCTGGCCACACCTTCCGGCCAGCATCATCAGCAGACTCATTCATTTCTAAATCCTTTTAAAATCCCACAACACATCATCTTCCTTTGTCCTTCCGGTGGCCAACGCCTGCTTTCACCCAAACATACAAATTTAGCCAAGCAGGAAGCACGTAAGTAAGCGTGCACGTTCGTGGTTCTTTTTCTACCAGCCTGCTGCCGGGGGTTATTCTCCCAGCAAGCGGCAAGCAGGGGATCTAAGCCCGCCAGCCATCCCGTTTGTTTCATATAATCTCCCAGCCCGCCCGTATTCTCTCAGCAAGCATCAATTGGAGCAATCCTAGCTCGGCCATCCCTAGCCAACAAAAGTGCGGACGTTGTCAAATGTCATTATAAGGTTTTTGGTATCCAAATGGATGGGAAAGTGACGTTCTTTCGTTGCTGTATCATCACTTAAAGTCCTTAGATATATGAGTAATCCCCTTCTCTTTGTGGGCAGCAACATATATAAATAAAGCATATGGTCTTCTCTTATCTAAAAACTGTTTGACCGTGTTCCATCCAATGCTTGCTGTGTTTTCCCACGTCTAACTGGGTCTGAAACTCAAAGTGTTGTATGTGACGTACGATGTTTACCCTAGTGCGATAAAGTAATAGACGACCACTTCGTCCCTCAATAGCAAGAAATAAGACGATCGGCCAGGCCCTAAAGCCTTGTCCTCCCATAAGGGTATGTAATAAACCAACCTTGCCGTGTTGTAACTGTCATTATTCAATGTCCAAACGGGAGGGGGAGGGTCTCACTAATGGGCCACATAAGGCTTGCTAAATATAAGGCGGATCTCGAACTTCCGTCAATCAAAAGTGAGTGAGGTCCGCAAAAGAAAATAGAATAAATGCAATCAAAGCCTAATTGGCCTTTTCACTCTGGTCTTCTCCGGGCGTAGCAGGACACAACCATACCGTGGGGGTTTATTGTTTCCAAAGCATAATAAGTAAAATCAAGGGAAAAAAGGGGGGGAGCATAACGAGAGGCTTAGGCAGGTTAGGTCGAAAAACTATTCTAAGTCCATGACCCGAAAAGCTAGTTTGTTATTTTGTTAGGTTGGTCGGGTCGATCCTAAAAGCCCTCCAAACGCGTATTTGAAAAGACAATATGGGGTTTTCCAGTTTCCAAGGAGATTTCCCATCTGGGTGAAATAACTCACATTGTTCTATAGGGAAATTGATTCATTCATAATAGTCTTTCCGCCTTGGGCCTGCTGGGTGACTGATGAATCCAGTGGTATCAAGAAATAACATATATATAGGAGGTCCGCCCGATCCGATCTAACCCGGTTAGGCTTCGTGAAAAGAAGGATCCAATCATATTTATAGTAAAGAAGATCCCTGAACCAAATGAATGGTCTGGCACCAAAGAAAGAAAGGTCAGGAAAGGTTATTAAGGATAGTACCGTGCAGTGAGTAACATTGCATTGTTCCGTAGCGGTAAGGGTCGATGGTCAAGGGTGAGGTCGGGGGCTGTGGTTCTGTTGAATCATATAGAAAGTTCCTTAAATACCAATCTGGAGTCAAAAAAAAGATCACGTGGAATACCCGCGATGCGCGGAGAAGGGTACCTTAAAAAAAGGATATTTTATTGGACAAAAACAGCGAATTATCAGGTTTTATAGAACTGGGAGCCGATCCAACCCAAGTATCCAAGCCCAGTCGAGTAACCAAACCGAGCAGCCAAACCGTGCAGTCCAAGCCGAGTATCTCAACCAGCAACCTCCCCTCGCCTCCCTGAAGGTCTCTATCGAATGGCTAAACCTCGCCTACCTGAGGTATGGCCACACACCTCCTGGCTATGGCGACCACAGGCTATGCCCCTCTGTAAATGGACCGGCTTCTACTGATCGGTATCAACAATGACCTTATTTCTGGCAATAGGTTCTAGATTCACGGGTTCGACTTTGGTTTGTTTCGACCAGCTTATTCGGGTGATTTCGTCATCAAGGCGCTCAACAATAAATCGAAGGCATCCCGCCATCATAGAGAAACGTTAAGAAAAGGCATAGTTAAGTAAGAATCAAATAGACTTTATTATTCTTTCCACAATAGAGAGAAATATGGGGAATAATAAAATCTATCACTTACCCTATCTCCTCTTCCCATTGTATTAGCAGCGGAGTAGTAGTAGGGGATTATAGCGGATTATAGAGCTCCCATGGATTCTTTCCCATTCCCAGGAATATATATTTATTAAAAAGGGAAAATTGAACCGGAACCGTAGGGCAAAGTGAAACGTAGATATGGCGATATCATATGTATATCGATGTCTCTATTTCTTTATCTAGAGATTTCAATTGGATCTTAATTATTCCCCTTGATTCCCCAGGTAACTTGCCAAGGAAGAGGGAGAATCTCATAAATAAAGGCTGGCTGCACTCTAAGTATAAAGTGCTAGTGTTGTCTATGGAACTTACTTTACGGACTATAGGCTTTTTTAACATAACATATTTGAACTAAGAAAGGGGACTAAGTTTTCCATTGTAACAAGAAATAAATAGGGAAGAGCACAACGGACAACATCGGCAGAGAGATGGGCGTAACAGAAGGACGAAATATCACAGCTTGAACCTTATGGGCCTAGAACAACACCTTACCGATCGATACGGAACACAAAGTTCCTTACCTGCTTCACACTGAACGATACATAAAACATGGTTGTTTATTATACAGAGCTTACCGATACAAAAAACAACAACATGTTCCTACAGCTACTCAATGGGGGACTAATCACAGGGAGGGTAGGTAGCTTTTCGATCCAAGTGATTGAAAGATTTACAGAACACTGGTTCCTACCTCACTTAAAAGAAATGGCCGGGGAGCAACTAACAACTGCTAATTAATTGATCGAATGCTAATTTATTTACGTCTATCTATAGCCGTATATCTTATTGCTCTGCCTGGAGATGAAAAACACTTGCCAATAGCCAGGAGGTTGTGCCAGCCGGTAAGCCAATAGGTCGTCATTAGTCTCCATTCTTTTCAAAAAGAAGGGGCATAGAGCTTAGCGTAAGTGAAGCTATTCCCCCCCTGAGCTACAGCGAAGAAGCTAGAAGGGATTACTATTCTTCTTCCTTCTCCATTCCTTAGCTGTAGTGTAAGAATACTAGTTGTTTCCGTAAGCTCTACTACTTGCTTTATAGTCCAACTACTAGCCAGTAAGTCCCATGGGCAGCCTTGGATAACTTACACTCTACAGACAAAGGCAAGTACAAAAGAAAGTATCTGTAAGGCTAGTAGTAGTACCTATTTTAATAGACAACCTTACTCTAAGCACTACCAGAAGTGTATCTATCTTATGGCTTGAACTCTAAGTCTTCTAAAATGCTAGTTCATACTGCTTAAGACTTACTCTATGGAGGAACCTACAAAAAGGACGGAGGCAAGTAAGAAAGAAAGTACAGTACCAATCTCTAAACGTTAAATCCATATCCTGTTCAATCCATATGGGACTGGTATTAGTAAAAACTTCTCATTTTTGGTTTGTCTACCGTCATAGTCAATGCCTATGGGGAACTATAATTCCGCTATAATCCACATAGAAGTGAAGTGAAGTCTACGTGAAGCCATATATACGTTCAATTCATAGAGAAAGGCAGTCAAAAAGATTGAGCTTTAGTTCCGACACACTTTACTAGAGTGAAAGCCTTAGTCTTATGGGCTACTTGCCAGCCATAGAGGAGGATACTTCCCCGGTATAGCTCTAGAGACAAGCCTTAGTCTGTACAGTAAGCCCTATGGGCGCTTGCCTTAGTCTTAAGCTTATGTAGAGTTCCCTATGAACTGGGCTAGCTTCAGTCTATGTCCATTTCTTTTTTTCCACTAATAAGAGCATAGGGGTATATAAGTTATAGATGTAATTATTCCATTCCATATTTCCACAAGAGATAGAATAGCTATAGTCTCTATATCTATGGGGCCTTAGTAGGGCAAGAAAGAAAGACTGAAGCTCATTCTAGGAAGTAAGCACCATAAAAACCACCATAGGGCAAAGACTAAATGCTAAGTATCTATTGAGCAAGGGACGGAAAGAGCCTACCATCTAAAATACCCACTCTGGGATAGAAGGATCCACGACCAGGCGGAAGAACCAAGCTAGCAATAAAAGGATCCGTGCAGACCCAAGCTGGGGATGGAAGCACTCTACGACCAGGCAGACCAAACTAGCTATAGAAGGATCAGTGACACTGTAACCTAGGATAGAAGCACCCGTATACCAAGCTGCTGTTAGCGGGAGAAGGACTCTTTGCATACAATCCATACCGACAGGGAATATTACCTAGCAATATCACTATCACTGCATCTTAACTTCTTGCCCCAGAGATTAATGCTGGGGCATCACTCCTAGTAAAAGCAAGGGATATCGGAACAGAGGGCAATGTACATCGCTTCTAAGGAACTCTTGCAAATGTCGAAACAGCACTAGCAAATGCTGGAATTCAACTTATTTTAACATAAGCTAATGCACAGCACTCATTAAAACACCAGTCAAATATTTCAAATTAATACGGAACTCTTTACGATGCACATAACTGATTGGTGGAACACTTGCGGATGCTGGAACATCAAAAGGGCGGAGCATAAGGGAAGGAAAGAACTACACTTATGGGAACAGGTCTGCTCGCTGGGAAAGAAGCTGGGACATGAAGGAATGCTGCGGGCTATTTCACTGTTGCTAGGCGGGGTGCTGGGATGCTTGCTGATAATACGGCTGTTCTCACCTCTAATGCTGGTTAAACCCCTGCTGCTATCTCTGCTTCTTATGTGGTCTCTACCTTTGCTGGTTTTCGATCTGGATCTTTATCCGCACTTGGATCCAATACGGACTCTAACTCTGCAAGGTAAACGAGTTCCTCAATGTCAAAGTAAACTACAGGTGATGGTGTTGCTTTCTCCACAGATGCTACTAAAATGATTTGTTGATACTACTCGCACTGCTACTGAAGCTGGTGATGCTTTCAATGGTGCAACTGACCCTGCTGCTTGCTCCGTCGCTTTCTCTGTGTCACTAATACCCCTTCCTTTTTGTCCGGTAACAGCCGTTCTAACGCTGGCTGCCCTACTCGCGTCAAGTAGAAAAAGCAAGCCCTCGTTTCATATCCCAGCAAGCATAAAGGCGCTCAACCTAAAGTTAATAGATTTCATCCTTCCTTTCATAGGAAAACGCTGTGAAAGGATATAGTTCATTAAGAATAAAATCCATTTAAGTGGCCCGATGATGCGCAGCGCAGCATGTCTCCCCAAAAAAGTGTTTTTTATTGCATGAAACCCCTCTCCCATACGGTCGAGTCCCTCCGGGTCGTGAATGAGGAGGTTTCTTAAATCTGTTGCAAGCGAACTTGTAACCTTTGCCGATCCGGGTATGCCAGGTAATGCGGGGCGTATAATCGAGCTGTAGCGATCCTTTTATACTACTCATGGGGGCAAGCGGTAAACCGGCAAGCAGCACACCTTCGTAGACAACATCATCTGTACAACCTTCTGGGGACATCTACCGGCAATCAACACATCTACCGGCAATCAACAACATCATAACCATACCTCTCTCTCGCTATCGTTACACCTTTGCATACAACACTTCTGGGACATATACCGGTAAGCGAACATATCATAAACCGGCCAGCAGCAAATAAGAAACCTCTCTATATTGGTCCACCTCACACTGCAACATCATCCGTCCGTTGAACCGCCCCTATCTCTGCTCTCTGCCGATGTGGGACTATGCGAAGCCATACAGTGTGGGACTATGCGACAGCCTTCAAATATGGGACCGCTGATGTGGAAAATAAATGACTCGCTAACTGGTGCTACTCCCCATGGCTGACTGTCCTTCGGTAACGTATAACATGGCACGAAAACCTCATTCAAGGGCACGGGGTATTGAGAAAACAGGTAACATAGAAGAAAATCATTCTGGTCACGTATCAGTAATGGCCCTAACCTGACTAACCTGACTGACTCACCTTCCTGGGCAAATGTTTTTATTGAGAACAGGTAACACACTTAGAATAAAAACCACCTGCTTTCTGGGCATGGTGGATCAAGAACAGGTAACACACTTAGAATCACCTGCTTCCTGGGCGTGGTTAATCAAGAACAGCACGTAGAACAACTCCTCCTATCCTGGTCACGTACTGCAACTAGTAAAGCAGGAACACCTCCTTTTGGGTACGGGGGATCAACTACTGTTCACGTCGAACTGGGCACGAATAGCTCCTGGCAATCAGAGTGTATATGCGGAATGTGTTGCTCTACGTGTAACCTAACCTCAATGTGTAACCTCTAACGTGTACCTCATTGTGTCTCTGTATGAGTATCCACCTCTGTAGAGAATAGCCCCCTCTCTCTGTAGGAGTATCGCCATTGCCATCGCCATCGCCAGTGATTCTTCCCAGTGATTATTTCCCTCCCTGTGGCTTAGGCCCATTGAGTAGACCCAATAGCCCCTGTGAGTTGTTTGTTGCGGGGTGACTGAATGCGAGAATGCTATAGAATGCGGGTATGTGTAAGAATGCGGTTATGGTGGACTGGGGAGTGCTGGGGACGTGCGTGCGATCTTCCAGTGGATGAAGGGGACGATGGCTGGTAACGATGGGTACGTGATCAGGGGAATGAGGAGGAGTACGTGTGATCTGTTTGTGAATGATGGGGAGGCGATCTATCTAATTTTGTGAATGATGGGGAGTTGGGATTGGGAGTGATGGGTACGCTATTATTATCGGCAGATGTTGGCAGTTGCGGATTGAACAGAAAGCGGGCTGAAGCGTACTGGGGAACCCGGGTAACACCTTTCTTGTAAGATGGGTAAGTTTGTTCAGCTTGCATTATATATGTTATTATACACAATTGTTTCAGCAACTTCTCCAGGTGCGTCGTAAGATGTGATCGGTTCAAAAACATAAAAGAATAAATCCAAGAAGAAATGCTCCATTGTTTTCAAAAACCTACAAGAACCCATCTACCCCTGTCATAGAGTACCGGGCATTGAGTGCCTCGACACCTGAATCAGCTCTTGGATCGGCTCTTGGATCAAGTGCATAGAAACCTGTCATTTCCACTTGGAGTACCGAAATAAACGCCTGGCATCTACTACCGGCAGCTATTAGCATTGCCCTTCTATGTTTACTTTCTTTCTGGCAATGTGATAGTAAATGAGACTTGCGATGACCACCACCTCCTCCTGTCAATGACTGGTTGACAATCCCATCATCCTATGCCCCTCCGAGTCGCCGATTCAA